>ERZ1370068.11304-contig-993_pt1 | contig 55615 bp, 70 predicted proteins | sample MGYA00561227_ERZ1370068 | MGnify/ENA primary metagenome ERZ1370068 (study PRJEB38410, sample SAMEA6850437) | metagenome | study: Metagenomic assessment of the ecological functions of the soil: analysis of the soil microbiota associated with the... | reverse complement strand
TACGTATTGCTGTGGAACCACAGGATCCTGCCGGTCACGCTGCGGCCTTGGCCTTGGCGAGCAGCGTTCGTTGGCAGCCATCGACGACATCCGCGCGTGGCGTGTGACGACGAGCCGATGAACACCCAGAAAAAGGCAAACTCAGGCCTCCAGGCAGGAGTCATTCGTACATGATGCGACGATCAGCCAGGTGCGAATGCTGGTCCGCCGATCACGAGCCACATGAAGATCGAACAGGGTCGTCCCCGACGACGCCAGCACATGATCAGCGCGCCGGTTGCGACGAAGTACCAGGCGATCCGATCACCGTCGTGTCCGCGAACCGGCGATAGGCGCCCTCCCCGATCCCAGGAACCAGTACTGGGATGATTCACGATCCGGTCGTGCCGCCCTCGAAGAACTCAAAAGTGACCAGCCGATCCGGGCTTGCGCGCGCGGTCGATCGCACCCGAGAAGTTCGAGGTGAACACCAGCACGAGCAGGCAGACCCCGGCGATCAGCATCGTCCGCAACCGGCCGAGCAAGAACGCGATCATGAGCAAGCCGATGCTCGTCGCGCCTTCGATGACACAGCACGCGAGGTAGCTGCAGGCGAGCACTGACCGTGACCTGATCGTCGCGACAGAAGCCTGCGCGCGGCGCTGCGCGATCACCAGGATCATGCACGCCGACAGCAGGGCGAAGTAACCGAGCTGGTTCGGGTTGTTGAACATCGCCATCGAGCGATGCTCGCTGCCCTTCAACAAGAACAGCTCGAGCACGATCTGCATGCCGACCGACACGAGGAGCACGCGTGTGGTCACCACAAGAGACGCGCACCCCGTACTGCAGGTGAGCGCGCGAGATCGTCAGAACAGCAGTAGCGCGTTAGAGGTAGAAGAAGCTGGAGCAAGAGCCCTTCCTTCAAGTTCAGCGAGAACTTCAACAGCGCCACGCCCATGCGCACGTTCGAGGCGATCACGTAGAACAGGAACCGGCGCAGCGCCCACAGCATGTCCGGCGGCAGTTTTCTTGCCCTTCCAGCCGACCATCAGTGGAGCGAGGATCGCAGGATGCAGTCGGCCGCGGCGCTGCCGCTGGCGAACACGTAGAACGGAAGAACATCAGGAACAGCGACCACAGCAGCCGGATCGCGTGCGACCTCGACTGCCCCTGGCGAGCGCCGACGCGATCGATCCCGGTAGCTTGCGCTTTCTCACCGGCGAGCTCCGAGTGTGGATTCTGATCGCGCTTCCGACCCGGCGGGCCGCCTCGCCGCGATGTGCGAGGCGCTTCGAGCAACGCGGTCGCACCGGCGCACGGTCCGCCGCTGGCGGCGCACGAGCGCTTGCCCAGGTGCTCGCCGGCGACGAGCGGCAGCGCGCCGCGTCGCGCCCACGTACTTCGAAGACATTACGACCGTGCCTGGATCAGTGAGCAGCCTGAGCGGCAAGCTGAACAGCAGTGCAACGCTTCGAGTCCCACGGTCAGAAGCGAGCACGACGGCGGCGACACTGGCCGCGAGCACTGCGAACAGCGACGCGGTGGTCTCGACGTGAATGCTACCCTGCTGGATGCGCCTCGGCGCCCAGCAAAACGCCGCCGCATCCTCGCGGGATGGAGCTTCACCGCTGAGCGGTTGGCGGTCGCCGCCGCGCCGGCGAACTGCTCGAACAGCGCCATCTTCTCGGCGTCGAACAGAAGCCCTGATCGTCGATCGGGTTGGACAGGAACAGCAGCGGTCGCTGGGCGAGCCTGAAGTGTTCGAGCAGCCCGCGACCTCGCGCTCCCAGGCGGCCGGCTCGATCGTGTCGTAGCGCGGGTTGCCGGTGATCGCAGTTCTCCGCCGCGCCCGACCGCCAGGCGAAGTGCTCGGCAGAGGCGGTGCCCCAGCAGCACACCGCATTCGCCCACCGCGCGGCCGTAGACCGAGGTCCGCCCAGCGGCAGCGGAAAACCGGATGCCCTCCTGCATCAGCACGAACGGACGCGACGGCGCGCAGGGGCCAAGCCATGAACGGCGCAAAACGCGGCGTCGTTCGGGATGACGATCAGACCGGCGCGCCAGCAACGATGACCGGAGCTACCGAGCAGCCGCCATACGCGAGCCTGGACGATGGCGGCGGGCGCTGAGGTTATCGATCGCGATCGGCTGAACCCCGTCGATCCAGTCGAGCAGGATTTCGAGGTCTGCTACGGCCCGCAGTACTGGGCTCGATCACCGCCGAGTTGATCGCGCGGCGACGCGAGAAGCGCGCGCTCGACGCGATCTGCGGATCTCCGTGCGGTTCCTCCGTGGCGTGCGTGAGGAGCGCAAGGCGATTCTCGCCATCACCGACGGCTGGCTGTTGTACCGCCCGGAACCCCGCGCTCAGTGAGACAAATCGGGAACGAGCCGCCGAAGAGCCCGCCGATCACCATCGATCCGCGCTCCGGGACGTTCACCACGAAGGACCCGACCAGCCTCAGCGGCATCTACGCGGAATGCGACCGCCATCGACTGATGCTGGCGCAGATCGACGACGAGCGCGAGTTCCGCGACATCCTCGACGAGGCAAACCGCGCCAACGCGTCGTTCTTATCCGGTCGACCCACGCGGATGGCGGTGTTCGACACGCCGATCGGACCCGCCCCGCCCCCGACACTTGTCGTCGATGCCGCGATGCTGCGCTCGCGAGCCGACTTCGCTGCGCACGCTGGCCGGCGCAACGGACGGCACCGGCGATCATCACCAACGACATCGCGGGCGCACTGCGGCGCGTCGTCGACGATCTGAGCTCGTATTACCTGCTCGGCTACTACTCGAGCGGGCGACTCGACGGCAAGTTCCACGCGATCACCGTGCGCGTGAAGCGCCCGGGGATCAAAGTGAGGGCGCGGCGCGGCTACCTCGCGGCGACGCCGGCGGACATCACCGTCGCGCGTGCGGCCCTGCGACGTGGCGCCCGTCCCCGACGCCGCCGCGCTCGCGCTGGCTGCCGCGCTGGCGCCGCTGCCGGCGTTCACGCGCGACACACCGCTTCGCGTCGACGTCGTCGCCGGATGGCGGACGAGGGACGGTCACGCCGCGCCGGCGTTCTGGGTCGTCGGCGAGTTCAGCGCGGGCACGCCGCCGGGGCGCACGATCGATGCGACGGTCATCGCCGCGTCCGGCGGATCGGTCGCGCGCGGATCGAGCGACAGCGGGCGCGCGCAACGCGTTGATCGTGCTCATGCCGTCGACTCCGGTCGAGCCGGGCGACTACACGGTCCGCGTGCGCGGTGACGGATTCGGCGCCGCGACCGTCGAGGTGAAGCTGCCGCCGCCGCCGGATCCGGGTGGAGCGGTGTTCTTCCGGCGCGGACCGACGACCGGCAACGCCTACGTCGCGACGGCCGATCGGCGCTTCCGCCGCAACGAGCAGCTGCGGCTCGAGTTCCCGATGCCCGAGCGCCGAATCCGCGACCGCGCGCCTGCTGGATCGCACCGGCAAGCCGCTCGCCGATTCCAGTCGCGGTCTCCGCACGCGAGGACAGCGACGGCGCGCGCTGGCAGACGGCGCAACTCCCGTTGGCGCCGTTCGCGCCCACGGATTACGTGATCGAGTTGTCGAGTGGATCGACGCGCACGCTGATCGGTTTTCGCAGCCAACCCTTAGCGCGCACAGCGCGCCTGCGAGGGAGCGGAGCGGGGCGTAGGGGTCCCCGCGAGCGACCGAGCCGGGGTGGGCGGACCCCACGTGATTAAGTCCCGCCGAGGGAGAAGGTCAGCGTCCAGGGCTTGAGCGGCTGGGCGTCGGTGCCGACGATGCCGTCCAGCAGTTCGATCTTCACCGTCCGGAACCGTTCGAGCGGTTTTGCTGAAGCGCAGCTCGAGGACTCGGTTCGCCACGCTGTATCTGCGTCGTGACCTCGATCGGCGGTGTGTCCGGCTCGCCGCGCTCGGACCGACTGGGCGCGAAGCTTACGACGCCTTGACCTTGCCTTCAGCGTGGACGAGATCGAGATCGCGCGAGAACTGAATCCGCACGGCCGTCGTCGTCGCCACATCGGTCTCGTCGTCGGTCGGCGCGCTGAAGATCACTTCCGGCGGCGGACCCGCCGGCACGCGGAATCGGCTCCTCGATCGGCGTCTCGGTCGGCGGCTTGGCGAGCGCGAGGCTGCCAGCTTCGGCGTCGATCCACTGCAGCCCGCGTCCATGCTGCAACCGTAGCCGCGCAGCGTCAGCCAGCGGTTGGTGATCGATGCGCGCATCGAGCGCGAGATCGAACTCTTTGCCCTTGGGCCGCAGTGTTGATCACCCAGATGGCGGCGTCGGCGGCGCTGAGGACGAAATCGTAACGGCTCTTGCCGGGCGCGTCGGGCAGATCGCCCATCAGGTTGCAGCCTGATATCGCCCGGTCACCGTGATTTTCTGCTCCGATGTAGCGGGTCGGGTTCGAACACAATCGCGCGGATCGAGGGCGCGAGCGGCGGCGTCGCCGGCGTGACCGCCGTGGCGACGATCGCGGTGATTTCCACCGGCCTTCGGCCACGCCCCTTCCGGATCGATCTTGAACGTCGTGCGCAGGTCGTAGCTGGTCAGCCGGATGTCCGACGGGCTCATGCGACCCAGATCCCAGAACTCGCCGCGGATTTCGGTCGGTGCCTTCCTGGCGCGCGCCGGTTTTCGACAGCAGATGGATCGACCCGTTGTCGGCGACGCTGGATCTGACCGTTGTTCTCGGTCTTCACCTCGCCGACGATCACGATCGGACGGCCGTGATAGAAGCTCGGATAGGCGAAAGCATGCACGGCGAGATTGGCTCGCCTTGCAGGCGTCGTCGTCGGCTGCGCCGAGAACCGCGGTCGCAACCAGCACGAGGAACAGACCAGCTTGCAGCAAATTACATGACTTTCTTTGCGCCGCCCTGGCGAGGATGACGGCGAGCGCCAGGAACAGCAGCGACCCTGAAGATCATGCCGGGCGCTCCCCGTGGAGGAAGGGAATGTGGCCGGTCACGCTCGGCTTCCTCTATCAGATTACGCCCCAAACAGGACCGGGCGCAGAGAGAATTCTCGCCAGCGAGCCGCGCAATCAACCCGGAGCTGAAGAGCGTGCCGGAGCCGACCTCCGATTCCTCGGCGCGCGCCGGTCTTGCGTCTCGACGTACGCAGCGCACCAGGCCGCCGGCGAAGATCGGCGCGGTCGTCGCGATCGGCAGGTAGGAGCCGACGGCGAACGACAGCGAGTGGATGCCGCACAGCTCGAGCGTGATCGAGATGAAGACGCCGACGAGCACCAGGCCCCACGGCAGGTTCTGGCTGAGCAGCCCCTTGATGATCGTCGCCATCAGCGTCGCCTGCGGCGCCGGCAGCGCCTGCGAGCCGATCGTCATCACGCTGTGTGCAGGTAGAGCGTCGTCATGCCGATGACGAGCGACGAGGTGATGACGCCGATGATCAGGCCGATCTGCTGATAGATCGGCGTCGCGCCGACGAGGTAACCCGGTCTTCAGATCCTGCGACGTCGCCGCCGGCGTTGCGCGGCCGCGATGCAGACGACGGCGCCGACGCAGAGCGCGACCGGCGCGTAGTGCGTCGCCGGTCCACCCGAGCGCGACGAAGATCGTGCAGGTCAGAATCAGCGTCGCGATCGTCATGCCCGAAATCGGGTTCGACGAGGATGCCGATCAGGCCGGTGATGCGCGACGAGACGGTGACGAAGAAGAAGCCGAAGATGACGATCAGGATCGACGGCGAGGAAGTTGCCCTGCGTCGGCATCTTCGGCGCGACGGCGAGGAAGATCGCCAGCAGCCAGCGAGCCGCCGAGCACGACCGTCATCGGCATGATCGCGCTCGGTGCGGACCGTCGCCGCCTGCCGCCGCTCCGGCGCCGAAGTCCTTCACGCTCTCGCGGAACGACGACACGATCGTCGGGATGGTGCGCGCGCAGCGTGATCAGGCCGGCCGCGAGCACCGCGCCGGCGCCGGTGTAGCGGATGTAGGCGCTCCACAACTGCGCGCGCTGCATCTCCGTCGATCGTGCAGCCCGCTCGCCGGCACCGGCGGGAACGGGTACCGGCATGTAGTTGCCGAGAATCGAGAGCAGCGGCAGCAGCACCAGCCACGACAGCACGCCGCCGGCGAACATGACGCCCGGCGATGCGCGGCCCGATGACGTAGCCGACGCCCATGTACTCGGGCGAGATGTCGACGTTCAGCGTCGCGTTGGGAAGACAGCTGGTGCGCGCGCATCGTAGTAGCCGACGTCGGTGCGGAACGATCTGGAAGATCCACGACAGCGACTTCCACAGCGCGCCGATGCCGAGGCCGCTGAACACCGTCGCGCGCGAGCTTGCCGCCGCGCTCGCCGGCGATCGAGCACGTCGGCGCAGGCCGCGCCTTCGGGATAGGGCAGCACGCCGTGCTCCTTGACGATCAGCGCGCGCGCGCAGCGGCACCATCATCAGCACGCCGAGGATGCCGCCGGCGAAGGCCAGCATCGTGATCTGGAAGTAGCTGAAGTAGCTGCGGCCCGTGCGGCGTCGAGGAAGATCAGCGCCGGAATCGTGAAGACGACGCCGCCGGCGACCGACTCGCCGGCCGATCCGATCGTCTGGACGATGTTGTTCTCGAGAATCGTCGAGCCGCCGAGCCGCTTGAGCACCGAGATCGCGAGCACCGCGATCGGAATCGACGCGCTGACCGTCAGCCCGGCGCGCAGTCCGAGATAGACCGTCGACGCGCCGAAGAGCAGCCCGAACAGCGACGCCGATGACGATCGCCTTGAGCGTGTAATTCGGCCGGCGACTGCGACGGCGAGCACGTACGGCTGAAACGGCGCGGCGTGTCTGACGGCGGCGGCAGTAGTGGCCATATGGGCGGGGATATTAGCATGCGCGCTTTTGGCTACAATCGCCTCCGGCTTGTGAAAGCACTCGAACAAAGACGCCAGGCCGACAGACCGGCCAAGCAGACCGCCGATCAGGTTTCCGAGCTCACCACCAACCGCCTTTCGGTCTACCTGCGCTGCCTCAACGCGCTCGAAGACGCCGGCGTGCCGCACGATTTCGTCGCAGGCGCTCGCCGAGCAGTTCCATCTGAACGCCGCGCAGATTCGCAAGGACCTCGCCTACTTCGGCGAGTTCGGCGTCCGCGGCGTCGGCTACTACGTCCGCGATCTGAAGCGCCACCTGCGCCAGATCCTCGGCCTCGATCGCAAAGCTGCGCGTCGCCATCATGGGCGCCGGCAACCTCGGGCCTCGCGCTCGCCGACTATCCCGGCTTCCGGCAGGAAGGGTTCGAGATCTCGGCGCTGTTCGACAACGCTGAGCGACGAAGGTCGGCCAGCAGTCGCGCGGCGGCGTGCCGATCCACGACATCCGCGATCTCAAGAAGATCGCGCGACGCGACGGCATCCGCATCGCCGTCATCGCCGTGCCCGCGGCCGCCGGCGCAGCACGTCGTCAACCTGGTCGTCGCCGCCGGCATCAAGGCGGTCCTGAACTTCTCGCCCGGCGCGCTGCAGGTGCCGCCGGACGTGAAGCTGAAGAGCGTCGACCTGACGGTGTCGCTCGAGAGCCTGTCGTTCTTCTCGGCGCACGGCGATGGCGAAGACGGATAAGACGTAAGGCAGGACGGCGGCAAGCAGGTCTGTCGCACGTCGACGCGCGCGGGCGCGTCAAGATGGTCGACGTCGGCGCACAAGCCGGTCACCGAGCGCGAAGCGGTGGCGCGCGGATCGATCAGCGATGTCGCGCGAGGCGCTGCGGCTGATCGTCCGGCGCGGCCGTGAAGAAGGGCGATCCGCTGCAGGCCGCGCGGCTCGCCGGCATCATGCGCCGCCAAGCAGACCTCGTCGCTGATTCCGCTCTGCCATCCGCTGCCGCTGTCGAGCGTCGACGTCGAGCTGACCGCCGACCGCGCGCGGCTACGAGATCGAGGCGCGCGTCCGCACGACGCGCGCAGACCGGCGTCGAGATGGAAGCGCTCACCGCCGTCGCCGTCGCCGCGCTGACGATCTACGACATGGTCAAGGCGGTCGACAAGTCGATGGTGATCGGCGACGTCAAGCTGATGTTCAAGAGCGGCGGACGCAGCGGCACGTATCCGACGGTGACGGCAGGAGGGCAGAATTGCAATTCCTTCCCGCAATCCTGCAATCCAACCCTCCTGCAATCCCATGAACGTAGTGATCGGAGTCATCAGCCCTGTCCCGATCTGGGTGCTGCCGCGATCATTCGTTGATCAATCTGCGCCGCGACTTTCCGCAGCACACGTTTCTCGAGGCCTGGGACCACGACACGCTGCGCCGCCTCCTGCCCGAGGCCGACGTCGCGTTCACGCCGTTCGTCGATCGCGATCTGTGTCCGTCGCCGCGGCTGCGCTGGGTGCAGAGCGCGGCGGTCGGCGTCGGCAGCCTGATGTTCCCGGAGCTGCTGGCGAGCGGCGTGGTGATCATGACCGCGCGCGGGATTCGCGCTCCGTGCGATCGCCGAGCACATCCTCGGCGTGACGATCGCCCTCGCGCGCCGCCTGCCGCATGCCCTGCGCGCGCAGGCCGCGCACCGCTGGGCGCAGGACGAGCTCGAGGGACCCTCTTCCGAACGTCCGCGTGCTGAAGGCGCGCGCGGATGGGCATCGTCGGTCTCGGCGCCATCGGCGCCGAGCTTGCGGCCATCGCCGCGCCGTTCGGGTTCCGCGTCTCGGCAATCCGCCGTCGCGTCGATCGGCCGGCGCCGCCAGGCGTCGACGAGGTGTGCGCGCCTGATCGGCTGCTCGATCTGCTCGCGCAGAGCGACGTCGTCGTGATCGCCGCGCCGCACACGCCGGACACGAAGCGGCTGATCGGCCGCCGTGAAGTCGAGGCGATGAAGCGCGGCGCGCTCCTCGTCAACGTCTCACGCGGGAAGATGATCGACGATCAGGCGGTCGTCGAGGCGCTCACGGACGGACGGCTCGGCGGCGCGGCTCTGGACGTGTTCACCACGGAACCGCTCGCACCCGACAGTCCGCTACTGGGACCTGCCGAACGTCATCGTCACGCCGCACACGTCCGGTTCGATGGAGGACTACTGGACGCCGCTCGTCGCCCTGTTCTCGGAAAACTTACGGCGGTTCGAATCGGGCCGCGATCTCCTGAATGTGGTGGACAAACTTGCAGGATACTAAGCGGTGTGTCTACTCGAGCCTGCTAGTGGAGCGTATCCGCTGAAGTAGCACTTAGTCACAACGAGCCTTCGACCGCGATTTTCGGGCCGCGACAACGGAGCGGCCTGGTAGTGAATCTGAGGAGACACACCACTAATGGGCCGCTCCGTTGTCGCGGCCCGCGAATCACATCGAGGGTCTGGTATGAGTAGCAGCTCCTCAGCTCGGACGGTCGACTAAGATGCGTGTGCTTGCGGCGGCGAGTAACGATGGCGATGTCGTTTATGTTCGCCCTCAGATACCCAACGGCACCAACCTTCCGGTGTTCAGGGCATCAGGTCGTTCCGCGCGTACTCCGCACGACCCGACGGCGTTCACGCAGGGCCTGCAGTTCGTCGACGGGACCCCTACGAAGGCATATGGGCTCAACGGCCGCTGCTCGTCGATCCGCAAGGTCAAGCTCGAAACCGGCGAGGTCCTGGAGAAGCGCGACGTGCCGTCGCAGCATTTCGGCGAGGGCATCACGATCTGGCAGTCCGACCTCATCGAGCTGACGTGGCAATCCGAAGTGGCGTTCGTCTACGACAAGAACACGCTGCAGCAGAAGCGCACGTTCAGTATCTCGGCGAAGGGTGGGGGCTGACGCACGACGGCACGAACCTGATCATGTCCGATGGATCGGACCGGCTGCGCCTGCTCGATCCGGCGACGTTTGCCGAGCGGCGGCGCCTCCACGGTGATGGACGGCAGAGTATGCGGTCAGGAATCTCAACGAGCTCGAATACGTGAAGGGCGAGATTTACGCGAACATCTGGCTGACCGACTACATCGCCCGCATCGCCCCCGACGGCCACGTCGTCGGCTGGATCGATCTCAGCGGCCTGCTGTCGCCGGCCGGAGCGCCTCACCGCCGAAGCGAGCGGCGGCGTGCTGAACGGAATCGCTTACGATGCCGCGAAGGATCGCCTGTTCGTGACCGGCAAGCTCTGGCCGAAGCTCTTCGAAATCAAGATCGTCCCGAAACGCTGATCGTCTCGAACGTCACACCGTCGTCCTCGCCGGTGCCGCGCTTGCGCTGAATCACGGCGCGCCGACAGTCGCCTCGACCGGCAGTGGCGTGCCCGGTTCGCCGGCGTCCTTCGCCGACGTCGTCAGATAACATCCTCAATCAACGCGGCGTCGAGGAGCTGGCCGGCGAGGGTGCGGCCGCCGATGCACGAGATCGTGGCGACGCCGCGGGCGCGAAGCTCGCGGAATGCGCCTCGCAAGGTCGGCCGGCGTCGGCATGACGACCGGAGTGATCCAGCGACGCTCCGCCAATGGCTTCGACATCGCGTCCATGGCGCCGGCTACGGTCAGGAGCATCACGCGGACCTCGGGGACGTTGACGATCAGGCCGTCGAAGGCGATGCCGCGCAGCGTCGCGATGATCTGACCGGGTGGCGCGGCAGATCGAGCGACGCGCGCAGCGCCACGAGTTCGGATGCCACGTCGAGAAGACGATGTCGCCGCCGCGCACGGTGCCGGCGCCTGACAGCACCGCGTCCGCGGCGACGCGCGACAGTCCCTCGTAGATCAAATGCAAGTCGGCTTCCGCCGCCGCCGAGGATGGACGGGATCCTTCGCCACCGTGTTGCGGTCTCGAGACTGGACGAACACCAGGCTGGTCGACGGCAGGTCCGGCGATCGCGGCGGGGCGACGTAGAACGGGCCGTCGAACAGCGCGCCGCGTCCAGTCGTTGCCGATCGCGATCCGCGCCGTCGGCGCCGCGATCGAAGTCGGTGACCAACGGCGTGATGTTCGCGACCGCGGCTGCGCGCTGCTTGCGCGCAACGAGATGCGGCGAAGCAGCCGCGCCAGTCCGTCAGTTTCGGCGGCGGCTCGATGTGGATGATGCGCGTCGGCGATCTGCGGATAGCGCGCCATCAACCGATCCTTGACCACGTGCGACAGCGTCGTGCGCTTCGGAGCAGCGGCATCTCGGCGGCAGCCACACGTGGAGATCGAGGAAGACGTGGTCGGCGGATCCGCGCGTTGCGGATGCTGATGGCAGCCGAGCACGCCGGGCACGCTCATCACGACCTGCTCGATGTCCGACTCGGCGATGACGATCCGGTCGCTCAGGATCTGCGTCGTCGCCGCGCGCGATCTGGTAGCCGGCGTGGCCGATGAACCCGGCGACGACGAGCGCGGCCAGCGGATCGAGGATCGGCAGGCCGAGCGCGCACGCCGACGAGCGCCGCGATCACGCGTCACCGACGTCCACACGTCGCCGCGCGTCTGCATCGCGTCGGCGAACAGGACCTCGCTCGCCAGCCGCTTCGCCTCGCGCGACTCGTAGGCGATCACCAGAAGATTGACGGCCACGGTCACGAGCATCACGACGAAGCTCGCCGATCGTGATCGACGGCAGCGACGTCGATCGTCCCGACAGCTGGTTGAAGGCGTTGCGCAGCACTTCGACGATCACGAGCAACAGGAACACGTTGATCGCCGCCGCGGCGACGGTCTCGTACTTGCGATGGCCGTACGGATGATCCTCGTCGGGCGGTTGCTCCGCCGCGCGGACGCCGACCAGGCCGACGATGTTCGAGGCCGCGTCGGTGAGCGAGTGAAAGCCGTCGGAGAGGATGCTGATGGCGCCGCTGGCGTAGCCGAACGACGATCTTCGCGACCGCCACGATGAGGTTCAGGACGAGGACGCGGACGAGCACGCGCGCGACTGCCGAGTAGCGATCGGACGGGATTCGGCTGATTCGGGATTCGGGATTTGTCGGTCGCCTAATTGCGGCGGCTCGCTTCCGGCGGCGCGAATCCCAAGTCCCTAACCCCAAATCCCTACGCGAGGCGCGCCGTCAGAACACGCGCGCCGTCGGCACCGGCCACCAGCGCAGCTGCACCTTGCCGATGATGTAGCTTCTTCGGCACCATGCCCCAGTGACGGCTGTCGGAGCTGTTGTTCCGATGGTCGCCCATCACGAAGTAGTAGCCCTCTGGAATCACCTGCGGGCCCCAGTCGTCGTGGCTGCGGAACTCCGACGGCACGTAGTCGTCTTGCAGCGGGATGTCGTTCACGTAGACGCGGCCGTCGACGATGCGCACCGTGTCGCCTTCTTCGGCGATCACGCGCTTGACGAACGATCTTCTCCGGGTTGAGCGGGTAGTAGAGCATCACGATGTCGCCGCGCCGCGGCTCGCCGATGCGGTAGACGAGCTTGTTGACGATCAGCCGATCCTGATCCTCGAGCGTCGGCGCCATGCTCTGGCCTTCGACGCGCGCCACCTGAAATCCGAACGTGACGATCAGCACCGCGTAGACCGGCGCGCGACGAGCAGCGTCTTCACCCACGCGACGAGCTCGTCCTTGACCTGCGCGAGGCGGATACCCGGGCTCGGTGAGCCGCGGCGTCTCGACGGTTTGCGGCGGCGCGCCGCGACGGCGGCTGATCGGCGAGGCCGACGCGCGGGCATCGGCGGACTCCAGCGGCAGCGCGGCGCGGCGTCCGCGTCCGAGAATGTCGGCACGACCTCGGGTTCCGCGGACGCAGGCGAAGCGACTCCACATGTCGATCCGCGATCGGTTGCGCTTCGGCGTGAACGGCTACAGCTTCAGGTACTCGCGCAGCCGGCGCGTCTGCGTGCGGCTCACCGGGATTTCGGTCGCTTTCGCGTCCTTCATCCTCAGGATGTAGTTCCGACTGAACCAAGGGACGATCTCCTTGATCTTGTTGATGTTCACCAGGTGCGACCGGTGCACGCGCCAGAAGACGCTCGGATCGAGGCGCGCCTGCAGCTCGTCGAGCGTCCGGTAGTTCGACGTGCCGGCGTGCTGGCTCGGTGACGACCGTGATGCCCTTCGTCAGCGAGCGAGGCGTAAATGATTTCCTCCGCCTGCACGAGCAGGAAGCGTTCGCCGACCTTGATCGCGAGCCGCTCGCGCCGGCTCTGCCGCTCGGTGACGAGCTGGACGATCTTCTCCAGCTGTTCGTCGATCGATCCGGCGATCGACCGCCGCGCCGCTGTGCCCGCGTCCGGCCGATCGGTCGACATGCGCCGCCGCGCGCGATCGACCGCGACCTCGAGCCGGTTCCGGGTCGACCGGCTTCAGCAGGTAGTCGACCGCGTTGACCTCGAACGCCTCGATCGCGTGCTGATCGAACGCGGTGACGAAGATGATGTGCGACGCCGTGCGCTTGTCGAGCATCCGCCGCGCCACCTCGAAGCCGGTCAGCCCCGGCATCTGCACGTCGAGAAACACCACGTCGGGCTGCAGCCGGTCGATCGTCGTCAGCGCCTCGACGCCGTTGCCAGCCTGTCCGATGACCTCGACGCCGCCGACCTGTCCGAGCAGGTAGCCCAGCTCGTCGCGCGCCAGCTGCTCGTCGTCCACGACCACAGCTTTCGAGTCCGTCTTAGCGGACGGACTCAGCGATGGTTGCGCATCGCGCGGCCTCCAACCACGTTCTTCGGGCGCGACAACGGTTCCCAGGGCGCGCCGATCATCTTCGCGAACCATCGCCGCTAGGCGGTCACCGTTCGGGCATGGTCAGCTCGGAATCTCGACGCGCGCGCACTGCCTTCGCGGCGAGCTCGTCAGCTTCAGTGATAGTTCGCGCCGTAAATCGTCTGCAGCCGCTCGTTGACGTTGCTCAGGCCGATGCCGCCGCCCAGGGCGTGCTCGCAGCCGCTCCTTCGCTCATCCCCAGCCCGTCGTCGTGCACCTCGATCGATGGTGTGGCCGTGGTTCATCGACGGTGCTGATGGTAATCCGGCCGCCGCCGACTTTTCGCGCCAGTCCGTGCTTGATCGAGTTCTCGACCAGCGGCTGCAGGATCATGCTCGGCACGATCGACGTCGAGCGTCTCGCGCGGCTGATCTGTTTGACGACCTGCAGGCTGCGGTCCGAAGCGGATGACCTCGATGTCGAGGTACTCGTCGATCGACTCGAGCTCCTCGCGCAGCGTGACGAAATGATCAGTGCTGCGCATCAGCCGGCGCAGCAGTCCCGACAGCTTGGTGATCAGCATGCGGGCCGTGTCCGGCTGCGTGCGGATCAGCGACGAGATCGACGCCAGCGTGTTGAACAGGAAGTGCGGGTTGATCTGGTTGGCGAGCGCTTCGATCGCGCGCGGCGAGCAGCAGCTTCTCCTGTTCCTGCAGCCGGTGCTCGATGCGCGCGTTGTTCCAGATCTTGATCGGCGTCGCCACACGCAGAGGACGGTGCGCGAGCAGGACGACAGATCGTCACGCAGGCGCGAGGTCGGCGTGCAGCACGAACAGGCGGTGGTGATCGGCCCAGCGCTGGCCGATGGCCTGACGCAGCAGCTCGAGCGCGATCGGCGCGAGCAGCAGCACGACCTGCCAGTCGACCTGCAGCGAGCGGATCATCTGCCAGGCGCGGCGATGCAGCGTCGTGAAGACGAACGGCGAGAAGTGCCAGATGGCTTCCTTGGGGCAGAGCTCGCGCAGGCCGCCGCCGCGCGAAGCCGCAGCCGACCGCGAACGGCAGCGCGACCCATCTCGCCGTTGACGAGCGGCGGCACGCCGACCATCGCGCCGACGGTCGGCGCCGGCGTAGGGGCCCGCGATCAGGCCGGCGATGAACGAGCCCCTCGAGCGTCAGGTCGGCGGCGTTGTAGTTGAGCAGCAGCCGCGCAGACGACGCCGGCGGTCAGCGGAATGCCGAGGCTGAGCGCGAACGTCAGCCGGTCGGGCCAGGCGCGGCGTCTCGAAGATGAGGATGTGGCGGAAGCGCCGGTAGCGGACGAGCATCGTCGCCAGCGCGGCCGATCGCCGCGAGCTTCACCACGAGCGTCGTGAGCAGAACCTGCTCGATCGAGAGAAACTGCGGACCTTGCATGATTTACATTGATCTTATCGGCCGGGTAAACTGAGAGCAATGGCTGTCATTCGACCCGTTCCTCATCGGGTTTGCGACCACGCTGAAGCACATCTTCAAGAAGCCGATCACCGTGAACTACCCGGACGAGAAGTTTCCGATGTTCCCGAAGTAGCGCGGCAAGCAGGTGCTGATGCGCGACGAGAACGGCCTCGAGAAGTGCGTCGCCTGCGGCCTGTGCTCGGTGGCGTGCCCGGCCGACGCGATCTACCTCGAGGCGGCGGAGAACGACGGCACGGTGCAGGCTGGTCCGCGCTACGCCTCGATCTACCAGATTCACAAGACGCGCTGCATCTTCTGCGGCTACTGCGAGGAAGCGTGCCCGGTCGGCGCGATCTTCATGGGCAAGGACTACGAGCTCGCCGTCTACAGCAAGGCCGACTTCGTCTGGGACAAGACGGACCTGCTCGTGCCGGCGACGACGTCGGCGGCGCCGGCACCAGCCAGGATGGGATTGGAGGTCGGGAGTTGATGCGCCCGACCCGACTCTTGTCTCCGACCGTCCACCCGATCCCGCACCGATCCCGCCGATGCAGATCGGCGCTCTAGGCGACATCCACGGCGAGTTCGAGACGGTTCACCTGATCATGACGCGGCACGCCGACGTGCCGCTGTGGGTCTGCGTCGGCGACGTCGCCAGCAACGACGGCGAGTACTTCACGCCGATCGCGCCGATGTACTTCATCAAGGGCAACAACGAGGACTTCGACGTGCTCGCCGACGCGATGGCCGGCCATCCGCCGGCGCCGACGCTGCACTACCTGCCCAACGGCGGACCGCACCTGGTCGGGCCGTGGCGCGTCGCCGCGCTCGGCGGCACGTTCGCGCCGAGCTGGTACAACACGCCGGCCGTCGGCGCTGCCGCCGTCGAAGGGCCGCAAGGCGACGGCGGATCGCTGAAGCTGGGCAAGAGCCGCGACGACAAGCGCCGCCACTTCGTCCGCGACGAAGTGCTCGCCGTGCAAGGCGCTGCCGAAGCATCGATCTGTTCCTGACGCACGAAGCGCCGCGCCCGTTCTATCCCGGCGGGCCGGCGGATCGACGCGGGCAAGACCGTGCTCGAACGACGTGCTCGCCGCGATGAAACCGCGGCTGCACCTGTTCGGCCACCATCACGAGTTCACCGACTCCGATGCGCCAGGGCGTCCGCTCGATCGGCCTCGACGTGGTCACGAAGTCGTACTCTGCTGATCGACGCCGAAACGTTCAAGACGCGAGCGGCTCGACACGTGAAATTGGTAATCGGGTAATCTGGTGAGTTGGGTAATTGATCGGTGGATTGAGCGATTACTCAATACAGATGACCAGATTACCAGATTACCCAATTACCCAATGCGTTTTCTGCAAGCGATTGAAGAGCGGGTCCTCGTCTGCGACGGCGCGATGGGGACGATGCTGTACGCGAAGGGCGTCTTCATCAACAAGAGCTTCGACGCCCTGAACGTCACGCAGCCGGATCTGGTGGCCGAGGTGCACCAGGAATACGTTCGCGCCGGCGCCGACATCATCGAGACCAACACGTTCGGCGCCAACCGCATCAAGCTCGGCTCGTTCGGGCTCGCCGACAAGCTGCACGCGATCAACGCAGCAGGGGGCGAGGATCGCGCGGCACGCGGCCGACGATCGCGCGCGTACGTGGCCGGCGCAATCGGGCCGCTCGGCATCCGCATCGAGCCGTGGGGCAAGACCGGCGTCGACGAGGCGCGCGACTACTTCCGCGAGCAGGCGCAGGCGCTCGTCGACGGCGGCGTCGACCTCTTCATCCTCGAGACCTTCCGCGATCTGAACGAGATCGGCGCGGCGATCGACGCGGTGCGCAGCGTCTCGCGATCTGCCGATCGTCGCGCAGATGACGACGGAGGAAGACGGCAACACGCTCGACGGCACGCCGCCGGAGCGCTTCGCGCCGGAGCTCGAGCGCGCGGCGCGACGATCATCGGCGTGAACTGCGCGGTCGGGCCGGCGCCGATGCTCGACACGATCGAGCGGATGGCGGCGGTGACGCCGCGCAAGCTGTCGGCGCAGCCCAACGCCGGCAAGCCGCGCGACGTCGAGGGCCGCAACATCTATCTCTGCTCGCCGGATGCATGGCGTCATACGCGCGGCGCTTCATCCTGCACAACGTCCGCGTCGTCGGCGGCTGCTGCGGCACGACGCCGGAGCACATCCGGCAGATCAAGGCCGCGGTCCGCGCGCTCGCGCCGGCGCGATCGTGCGCACGACCGACGCGCCTGCGGACGCGCGCGCGGCGCGAGCCGCACGGTGCCGCGGCGATCGCGTCGCCGCCGGTCGCGCGCGAGCACAAGTCGCGACTCGCGCACGCGATGGCGCAGGGCACCTTCGTCGTCGCGGTGGAACTGCTGCCGCCGCGCGGCTATCGTGACCGACGCAGGTGATCGATCGCGCGCGGCAGCTCAAGATTCGCGGCGTCGACGTCGTCAACATTCCCGACGCGCTGCGCAGCGGCGCGCGCATCAGCGCCCTGTCGCTCGCGGTCCTGATCGAGCAGCAGGCCGGCATCGAGACGCTGCTGCACTACTCCTGCCGCGATCGGAACCTGCTCGGCATCCAGTCCGATCTGCTCGGCGCGCACGCGATGGGGCTGCGCAATCTCATGCTCGTCACCGGCGATCCAGGGCGCGTCGGCGACTATCCCGACGCGACCGCCGTCTTCGACGTCGACTCGATCGGCCTGACCAACGTCGTCAGCGCGGCTGAATCGCGGCTGCGACGTCGGCGGACAGGCGATCGGCGCGCCGACCGGCTTCCACATCGGCGTGTCGGTGAATCCGGCGGCGCCGAACATGGACCAGGAGCTGCGCCGGCTCGACTACAAGGTGGAGGCCGGCGCGGAGTTCATCGTCACGCGTCCGGTGTTCGATATCGCCGGGTTCGAGCGGTTCCTGACGCGGATCGAGCACGCGCGCGGCTGCCGGTCGTCGCCGGGCTGTTCCCGTTCGAGAGCGTGCGCAACGCGGAGTTCATGGCGAACGAAGTGCCCGGGGTCCGCGTGCCCGACGCCATGCTCGAGCGGATGCGGCGGACCGGGGACGCCGGACGCCGCCAGCCGCGAGGGAATCGCCATTGCACGGGAGCTGGCCGCAGCGCTGCGCGGTGCCGTCCAGGGGTGCAATCTCGACGGCGTCGGGTGATATCGACGCCGCCCTGACAATCCTCGATGGACTTCGTTAATAGTCCGGTTGTATAGTCGCGTGTCCGTTTAGCCAGTTCGCGCCGCCCTAGAAGCCAGTTCAGGCCGCGCCGAGGCAACTGATGGCCTTATTTGAGCCGCGTCATCGCGCGGACGAGGAAGAGATTGTGGGATCCGACGCCGCCACTCGGGCGCTGTCGGTGACCGTCGTCGAAAACGATTTCGTCGCGCGCGTTTACGAAAACATCGCCTGGGCCTACGACCTGACCGTTCGGGCCGGCGCTCCATCCCGGCCGCGTCGACGCGATCCGCCGGATGGGGATCAAGCCCGGGGATCGCGTCCTCGAAGTCGGGGTCGGCACCGGCATCAACGCCGCGCTGTACCCGCGTGACTGTTCGGTGACCGGGATCGATCTGTCGAGTCTCGATGTTGGAGAAAGCCCGCGAGCGGGTCGCCCGTAAAGGAGTCCGCAACGCATGGCTGCTGCAGATGGACGCCGCGAACCTCAAGTTCGCCGACGACACGTTCGACATCGTCTACGCGCCGCACGTCATCAGCGTCGTGCCGGACCCGGTCGCGGTCGACGCGCGAGATGCGCCGCGTCTGCCGCCCCGGCGGACGCATCGTCGTCCTCAACCACTTCCGCAGCCGGAATCCGGTGATGGCTTCAATCGAACGGGCCATCTGCGCCGTTCACCGTCCACATCGGCTTCAAGTCCGATCTCGATCTGCCCGGCTTCCTGGCCCAGGCCGAACCTGAAGCCGCTGTCGATCGAAAAGGTGAACGTGCCGGGATCTGGTCGCTCGTCACGTGCACCAAAGATTAGTCGTTGGTCATTGGTCGTTAGTCATTGGTCGTTGGGCATCGACCAACGGCTGACGACCATCGACCAACGACCAAAGACCAACGACACAACGACCAACGACTAGTCGAAGGGTTCTTCGATCGGACGGGCTCTGCGGCGTGCATCAACTCCGCGCCGTTTTCCGTGATGAACATGTCGTCTTCGAGGCGGACGCCGAACTCGCCGCGGATGTAGATCCCCGGTTCGTCGCTGAACACCATCCCGGGCTGCGCCCTCGAGCGCCTTGTCCCAGCCGAACATGTTGTTCTTCACCAGATACGGCCACTCGTGGCCGTCCATGCCCATGCCGTGGCCGAGGCGGTGCGTGAACTACTTGAATCCCGGTCCGTAGCCTGGCGTCGACGACGATCTTCCGGCCCGCGGCGTCGACCGACTCGAGCGGCACGCCCGGCCGCGCCGCCTTCAGCGCCGCCGACTGCGCCTGGTGGACGATGTCGAAGACCTTCTTCATCTTGTCGGTGGCCTTGCCGAGCACGAACGTGCGGGTGATGTCCGACTGATACCCTTCGACGGTGCAGCCGTCGTCGACCATGATGATCGTGCCTTCGCGGATCGTCTGCGGCGTGATCGATCCGTGCGGCAGCGCGGTGTACTCGCCGACCTGAATGCTCGCGAAGCCGGGAAAGCCGAGGCGTCCGTAGGCGGCGCCGATCAGACCCGCTGACTTCGTTCTGCGTCATGCCTGGCTTGAGCGCGTGGAAGACCGCCTCGTAGCACTTGAGCGTCGCCTCGCACGCGACGCTGCATCAGCTCGATCTCGTGCGCGTCCTTGATCATCCGGCAGCCGGCGGTGATCGGCGTGGCGCTGACGACCTTCAGCGCCGGCGCCGCGCCGCCGATGCTGTCGGCGAACACGAACTTCGTCGTCTCCTCGACGCCGATGCGCCCGGTGGCGATGCCGCGGTCCTTCAGGCCCTGCGCGACGCGCGTCGAACGGACTCTCGTCCTCCTGCCAGATCGCGACGTCCGTGTGCTCGACCGGTCCGCCGGCGAGCTGCTCGCGCGTCGCGATCTTCTTCGAACGCCGGCGTGACGATGTACGGGATTGCCGACCTCGGGATGACGACGGCGGTCAGGCGCTCGCTGTTGCCCCAGCGGATGCCGGTGAAGTAGTTGAGCGACGTGCCGCCGGCCAGGATGATGGCGTCGATCTTCTGCTCGGCCATCAGCCGCTCGCGCCTTCTCGATCCGGGCGCGCCGCTCGTCGGCGCGTGATCGGCTTCGCCGGTCGCGCGCATCGACGTCAGCGCCGCGATGCTCGGCGGCAGCGGACCGGCTGTCGCGGCGCCGCGCGCGCTGTGCCGAGCGCGTGTACGGAGAGTCCGGCGTTAAAAAGCCAGTGATGCCGGTAGAAGCGACCGGACGAGAAATCATCAACGTCTCCGCTGAAGATGAGGGTCATCGCGGCGCTCGCAGTGTCGTCCGCGGACTCGTGAACGAGATTATTCCGGCCGGCTCAAGGAGCTCATCTGAATTGACTTCCACTGCGCCGCTGGGGAAAGGAGACGTTGACGGCCACGATCCCCGGTGGCGCGAGTTTCGGTTGTCTTCGGAAAAATAGAGAATCGTCGTGCCTGGGCCTGCACGTTCGGTTGAACGCGGTGGCGAATGTCGACGCGGGAAACGTCGTGCGTCCGAGCGATTGGCCGCCGCTGTTGAAGATCTCCACCTGCACCGCAAATCCGCAGCGCGTGCTGCCGGCTGAGTTGGTGACGCCGAGAATCCAACTGGTGGTTCCGCTGCCGTGACGTCGCTGCGGGTGCGCTGGTCGCCGGGCGTTGGTAATGATGGCGGTCAGCCGTGAGTCACCGGTCCGCTCTGCACGCCGACGGCGTCCCACGCGTCGGTGATCGTTTCGCTCGGGGGCGCTGCCCGCGCCGTAGATCGCGAGCGGCCTGATCGTCGCAGGCGGCGGTTTCCGGCCTGACGTCGCGTCGACGGCAGGACGGTGAGTGCGCTGGCGAATGCCTTCTCGATCTGTTTGCGGTTATATGCCAGGATGCCGGTCACCGAACGGCCAGGATACGCGATTGAAAAAGCGCCACTTCTGATTTCTCCGCCGTGGTAGAACGCGGGCCGAGAATGACGCTGTTGTAATGCGATCGCCGCCGATGACGCGCGCAGCGAATGGAAGATCCGCGTCCCGCGCCCGCGCCGGATTCGACAGCGATCAACCGAGCAGGCCGGGCGGCACCGAGGTCGCGCCCTGGTAAAGGTGTTCAGCGGGCGCCAGCCAGATCCGATCGGCTCGTAAAAGAACGCCGCGCCGACGCCGAACATCACGTCAGAGAAGGCTTCGCTCATGATCCACCGCTGAACGGAAAGCTGTTCAGGCGAGGCCGCGGCGGTCACTGCGTCAGTTCGTGCGCGCGACGACGCGAGCGCGGCGGAAAAGGGCTTTCACCTTCGATTGCCGGCGAAGAAGGTGAGGGCGCACTGGGGCCGAACGTGACGGCGTTCACGTCGGCCGGCCTGCACGCGTGCCGCAGAAAACGCGTTGAGGTAATACGTGCCGACGACGCTGGGCGCGGCGGTAGCGATGTCCTCCTGCCGTACCGGATGCGTGCGAACACCGCCATCCAGATCGTGATCGTCGATGCCGTGGCGGCCGAAGCGCTTGAACAGGCAGGCCAGGCACAGCCGGCGTAGACGTGGGCGTCGACCACGGTGGATCGGTCCACACGCCGTCGGAGTCGCCGCCGATGTCGCTGGCGCGACGCACTGCGGTGCGAATGAGAATCGCCTCCTGCCCGCGCCATAGGCTGCCCTTCATGTCGTAGGTGGTGATCGGGCTCGGCCAGCAGCGATCATCGGTGACGAACGCGCCCGACATCATGACGTGCTGACCTTCTTGTTGTCGCCGCACGCGTTTCGCCCGCGCCGACGTCGTATGGTAGGTCGCTGGAAGCGCAGCAGCGTACCTGCCGTTGGCGTCGATGGTAGACGTTGACGATCCGAGGCCCGGCGATCGCCTGGCCAGGGTACGCAAGGTGGTAGTTGTTCGACAACGGCAGCACGATCGAAGCTGGTATCGGCGCTGAACGGCCGGGCCCGGACACATCCGGGCAATCGCGTCGCGCGCGCGCTCCGGCGTCAGGAGCCGGCGCCACGCTGATGTTGAGCCTGGATGGGGCATGCCAGAAGACCGAGACGGTGCCACGCCGCGGCTCCGGTTTCTCGTGTCATCGTCGCCGCTGGCGATGCACGCCGCGCATCGTGGCTTTCGATCGAACCAGGGCGCCGACCTGGCAGCAGCCGGTCGGTGCTCGTCTCGCGCACGGACCAGCCCGGGGGTGCGAACCATCCGATCGATTCGCTGGTCCCATACCGCAGGTTCGCTCGGCGCCGCGGTTGGCGGCCACGGCCATCGGTTTGTCTGCGCGATACGCTGGCGCCGAGAATGCCGTGGTCGCGAACAACGGCTATCGCGGCGATCAGGAGTGAAGTTTGCATACCTCGCCTCCTGACGTCGAGCCGTGACAGCGTGACAGGGTGGCTGGGCGGCCAGCCCGGCGCTGGGCCGGGCGTCCGCGAGTCACCACCAACGGCGCGCCCACACGACGGAGACGCCGAACTGGTTGTCCCACACTTTCGCGGGTAGGGCTTGCGTGCATAGTAGCTCGTTCGCAGCGTGACGTCGGGGTTGACGCGATAGCCCACCGTCGTCTCCGCGGTCGACAGGCTGGTCCGCGTGCCGACCGCGATGCCGTTGATGAGCGGCGGCGCGGCGCTGCGTTCGCCGCCGCGCGCCGCCGACGAACCAGCGCGGGCGCCAGCGTCTGGTGCGACTTTGCACGAACGATCGTAGGCGATCGACGCCTGCGCCAGCGTTTCAGAACGAGGTGCGCAGGATCTCCCGTTGATCTTCGTGTAGCGGAACGAATACTCGCCCTCACCGCTCACCCATCGTCATCGTCCGGCCGTCGGCGATCGGCCGCGTCATCTCCTCGCTGCGTCGCGCAATTGCTGCGTGCGCGCCATCGCGATACCGAAGCGGAGTCCAATCATCGGTGTGACGCCGGCGCCGGCTTCGAAGACCGGCGTCTGGCGCGGCCGCGGGTCCGCGCGCCGACGACGTAGGGACGCGTCGGCGCGGAGTTGACGACCGCGGCGCGCGCGTCCCATCGATCCGTCGAGAGCGTCAGCACCGCGCCGAGCGGATACGCGCTGGCAACCGTGACGCTCCAGCGGCACGGTCGGATCGAAGACCGGCATCGGCACGAAATAACTGCAGGTGCGACGCGATCGTCGGGTTGAGGTTGGGGCGCGCGTCGAAGCAGGCCGAGGCCGATCGGCGACGTCGATGTAGCCCGCGTCGACGCGCGTCGAGATGGATCCCGGCCGCTCGTAGCGAAGCCCCGCCTGATAGATCTGCGTCCCACGGCACGGCGTCGCGCCGTCGGCGCGTTCGGGCGCGGCAGGCGAAGCCACGGACGCAACGAAGATCTGCCAGCGGTCGCCGCACGCGCATCGCCGCCGAAATGTCGATGACGATCTTGCGGCTGGCCGTTGACGTTCTCACCGCCGAAACGAGTCGACGCCGACCAGCGCTGTCGACGCTGAAGCGCGAGACGGATTGCGCGTGCGCCGGCGAGCCAGCGATCAACGCGACGATCGCGAACAGCGCAGAGTAGAGCCTGCAGCCACTGCGGATCACGGCAGTGCTCTGAAGGCCTGCGCTACCGGAATCGTCGCCCGTGGGTGTTCGGCCCGCCCAGCCGCCGACGCGGGCCCGAACAGGCCCGCGCGCGCGGTCGTTTGTTGATCAGGCGTCTGGAGCATGGCATCGCCGGCTTCTGTCGTGACGCCGGGCAGCGCGTTGGCGAGCGCACGATCTCGCGCGTGGAACCCGGTGCCGGCGCAGCGCCAAAGCTCGCGCAGCGCGTCGCCCGGCGGCCGCGCGCGCGCGGTAGGCGCGGGCGCTCGGTGATCGCGTCGTAGGCGTCGGCCACGTGGACGATGCGCGCGGCGAGCGGGATGTCGTCGCCGCGCAGTCCGTGCGGATAGCCGTGGCCGTCGGGCCGCTCGTGAGTGGAGCTCGACGATCGGGATGTGCGGCGCGAGGAACGGCACCGACCGCGAGGATGCGCGCGCCGAGCACCGGATGCTGCTTGATGACGTCGAACTCCGCCGTCGGTCAGCGCGCCCGGCTTCCGCAGCACGTCGTCGGGCACGCCGATCTTGCCGATGTCGTGGAGCAGCGCGCCGAGGCGCAGGACTTCGAGCTCGTCCGTCGGACAGCTCCAGCACGCGTCCGATCGCGACCGACAGCGACGCTGACGCGATCCGAATGGCCGGCAGTGTACGGGTCCGCGCGCGTCGAGCGCGGCGGCGAGCGCGCGGATCGCGCCGGTGTAGGCCGCTTCGCGTCTGCGCCTCGGCGGCGGCGACCGACGACATCAGCGCGTTGAAGGTCTCGGTGAGCGCGTCCACTTCGCGGCTCGACCCGGTCAGCGGCAGCTGCGCGGTGACGTCGCGCGACGCGCGTCATCTGCCGCGAGCGACGTGGACAGGCGATCGATCGGCTCGGTCAGCAGCCGCGCCAGCGCAGAAGCTGCCGACCAGCGCCAGTCCGATCGCGCGACGGCGATGAGCGCCATCGCCCGGCGCATCGCCTCGCGCTGCGCCGGCCGCGACGACTCGTCGATCGATCCGAGCGCGTAGAACGCCGTGTCGCCAATCGCGACCAGGCGCCGATAGGCGTGCGATTCGCCGGCGAGCGCGATCGTGCCGTCGACGGCGCTGCCGGCGCGACTGCCGCCTCGAATTCCGCGCACTGCGCGCGCCGGCAGCGTGCTGGCGATGACGCAGGCCGTCGCTGACGATGACGATGCGCGTCGCCGGCGAACTGCGCGAGTTCCTCGGCGTAGGCGTGATCGAGGCTCGTCGCGCACGTAGAACGTGCCGATCGTCGAGCCGTCGTCGAGCCGCAGCGGCACGGCGACGACGCGGAAGGTCGAGCCGCCGACGCGCGCGATGCCGTCGTAGACGTTCGCCGCCTGCCGGCGCTGAAGACGCGACCGGCCGGCCGCGCGGCCAGCGATCGGCGAAGCGTCCCGCCGCCGCGATCGTGTTCTGCTGCGCATCGACGAGCACGAGCGCGTCCGACTCGGCGACGGCGGCGACTTTCGCAGCTCGCGGTCGATCGTCGTCGAGCAGATAGCCGCGACGCGATCGTCGCCGATCCGCGCGCGATTCCGTCTGATAGGTGTCGAGCGCGCGCCTTGAGCGTCGGGTTCTCGGCCAGCGTCGACGCCTGCGATCTGCATCTCGTGCTGCCGCCGCATCGCGATCGCCTCGAACAGCCGCTGGCTCGATTCGAGGTTCGCCGTCACCGACGCGCGCACCTGCTCGCGCACGCTGCAGCGCGACGACGATGAACACGACGACGAGGAGCAGCGGCGACCGTCAGGAAGGTCACCGACAGGTCTTGACGAGCAGGCGCGGAGGCGTCCTCCACTCCGGAATCCTCGACCGGCAGCGAGAGATCGACCGACGCGGTCTGTCCCGGTTCGCACGCGCACGCGCGCCGTGCGTTCGCCGACCCGCTCGTGCCAGCCGACGCATCGTGTACTCGCCCGGCGGCACGTTCGGCAGCTCGAGTCGCCGCTCGTCGCCGGCACGGTGAGATTACGGATGATCGAGCACGCAGAATGCGTCGCGCTCATGTGCGAATGGATCTGGCAGTAGACCTGCACGATGCCCGGCTTGGAGAACGTCTGGCTGCGCGTCTGCGCCGCGCGGATAGCGGCCGAGATCGAAATTGGCCGCGCCCGAGAGCGAGAAGACGTTGTGGAAGAAGCGGATCGGCGTTCGGGAAAATCGACCGTCGATCCGCTCGTCACCGTCAGCAGCGTGGCACAGAACGTCTCATGTTCCCTGGCGGCATCTGGCGCGTCGAGTCGCCGGGCAGCGGGCCGCGATACGTTCGCGTCCTTGCAGGTAAGACGACGACGTTCATGATCTCGGATCCCGCCGACTGTGTCGTTGGCGGCACAACGAGCGCGCGTCGGATACGCCGTCGATGCAGCGCCGAGCCGCGCGACACGTCGCGTCGAGGCGTGACACAGTCCAGTCGACGCGACCGGTCGATGGGATTGTGGCTCGTCGAACCGCGCCGCTCAGGCGAGAGCAAGAGTGTGAAGAGCAGCGGGATCGTGCAGCACATTGCCCGCCGAGTATTTTACGACCGTCAGCGCCGCTGAGGCAGCGACACTTTCAGCGCTTCTTCGAGCGTCGTCACCGGAACGAAGTGCATGCTCTTTGCGCACTTCAGGCGGAAGCTCGTCGAGATCCGACTTCGTTGCGCGCCGGCAGGATGAAGTGTCTTGATGCCGTGGCGCCGCGCCGCGAGCGCCTTCTCGCGGATGCCGCCGACCGGCAGCACCAGGCCGCTGAGCGTGATCTCGCCGGTCATCGCGACGTCCTCGCGCACCGGCTGATTCCTGCAGCGCCGAGACGATCGCCGTCGCCATCGTGACGCCGGCCGACGGTCCGTCTTTGGGAATCGCGCCGGCCGGGCACGTGGATGTGCAGATCGTGGCTGTCGAAGACGTCCGGCGAGATGCCGAGCTCCGCGGCCTGCGCGCGGATGTGGCTGACCGCCGCGCGCGCCGATTCCTGCATGACGTTGCCGAGCTGTCCGGTGAGGATCAGGTTGCTGATGGCCCGACGGCAGCAGCTCGCGCTCGATGAACAGCACGTCGCCGCCGGTCTCCGGTCCACGCCACGCCGGTGGCGACGCCGGGCCGCGACACGCGGAACGACACCTCGTCGTGAATCGTCGGCGGACCGAGATAGTCCGGCATGCGTGCGCGCCGGTGATCGCGACGGCTGGCGTTCGCGGCGTTGCCGTCGCCGCGACGCGCGCCGCAATCTTCCGCGCGATCGCGCCGATCTGGCCGCTCGAGGCTTCGCACGCCGGCCTCGCGCGTGTAGTCGACTGATGATGCGCCGCATCGCGCGTCGTCGTCGATCGTGACCGACGTCCGGCGACAGGCCGTGTCTCCTCCGAGCTGCCGCGGCGATCGAGATAGCGCGCGCGCGATGTGCAGCTTCTCCTCCTCGCTGTAGCCGGCGAGCGAGATGATCTCCATGCGATCGAGCAGCGCCGGGTGGATCGTGCCGAGCTGATTCGGCGGTCGCGATGAACAGCACGCGCGAGAGATCGATGTTGATCTCGAGGTAGTGATCGCGGAACGAGTGGTTCTGCGCCGGGTCGAGCACCTCGAGCAGCGCCGCCGCCGGATCGCCCTGAAGCCGGCGCTGATCTTGTCGATCTCGTCGAGCATGAACACCGGGTTCATCGCGCCGGCCTGCTTCAGCGCCTGCACGATGCGTCCGGGGATCGCGCCGATGTAGGTGCGCCGGTGGCCGCGGATCTCCGCTTCGTCGCGCACGCCGCCGAGCGAGATGCGGACGAACTTGCGGTTCATCGCGCGCGCGATCGACTGGCCGAGCGAGGTCTTGCCGACGCCGGGCGGCCCGACGAAGCACAGGATCGGCCCCTTCGATGGCGTGCGCCGCCGCGGTCGTGCGCTCCGCCTGCGCTTCAGCTTCTGCACCGCCAGGTACTCGACGATGCGTTCCTTGACCTTGTCGAGATCGTAGTGATCCTCGATCGAGCACCTCGCGCGCCGCGACCGGATCGAGCCGATCCTCGGTCGTCGTCGACCACGGCACGTCGAGCACCCAGTCGATGTAGGTGCGGATCATCTGGTATTCGGGCGACGCCGGCGTCATCCGCTCGAGCCGATCGACCTCGCGCGCGCGCGACCGTGGCGACCGCTTCCGGCAGCTTCGCGTCGGCGATCCGCTTGCGCAGCTCCTGGATCTCGGTCTTTCTCGCCTTCGCCGAGCTCGTCCTGGATCGCCTTGAGCTGCTGGCGCAGGTAGTACTGCTGCTGCGCGTCGGTCATCTCCTGCTGCGCCGCCGACTCGATCTTGCTCTTCATCTCGAGCAGCGCGATCTCGCGGCTGAGCGCCGTCGCCACCGCTTCGAGCTTCGCGGTCAGGCTCGTCGTCCTCGAGGATCTGCTGCTTCTCTTCGGCCTTGATGTCGAGCAGGCTCGCGAGGAGATACGCGAGCCGCAGCGGATCGTCGATGCCCGCGACCAGGCCGCGCAGTTCCTGCGACAGACCGCTCGCCAGCGACAGCGCGCGATCGATCAGCTCGTGCAGGCGGCGGACAGATGCGCGTCGACTCTCGATCGTGCGCGCCGAGGCTTCGGGCAGCGGCCGCACCGTCGCGCGCAGCGAGGCGTCGCTGCTTCGTGATGACGTCGGCCTTCGCGCGCTGCAGTCCTTCGACGATGACGTGGACGCCGCCGGTGGGCACCTTCGCCATCTGGCGGATCGCGCCGATGGTGCCGATCGTCCGCAGATCGTTCGGCTGCGGGATCGTCCTTGTCGTCGATCTGCAGCGCGAGAAAAATCAGCCGGTCGCCGCCGAGCGCGCGATTGACGGCGTCGACCGACAGCGGCCGGTTGATCGCCAGCGGCTGGAGCGTCAGCGGAAAGACGACAGTCTGTCGAAGCGCGAGGACAGGAAGCTCGCTCGGGTAGCATGACGCGCGGGGTCGGACGCCATGATCCAAATCTGAGGATCGCACGCGCATTCCGCGCCGTCAAACCGCCGCGATCGGCAATCCGCCTCGAGGCATGGAATGATAGGATTCCCGCCTACCTGAGACACCAGCACTGAGGAGGCTTCATGACAGGTTGGTGCGCGATATCTCACCATCGCGTGGATGGTGCTGATGCTGTTCGCATCGAGCGCTGCGGCGCAGGTTCAGACGGGATCGATTACCGGAACGGTCACCGACGCCAGCGGCGCTGTGCTGCCCGGCGTCACCGTCACACTGACAGGTGAGAGGCTCATTGGCGGCGCGGCGTACGAGCGACGGCGACGCGGCGGCTACCGATTCGGCCGCTGTCGACCGGCTGCCGGTAGTACCGTCAAGTTCGAGCTGCAGGGATCTCAAGACGGTCACGCGGGACGACATCCGCGTCAGCGCCTCCTTCGTCGCAGACGGTCAGCCCGAGCTCGCAAGTCGGGCAGCGTGCCGAGATCCGTCACTGTCACCGGCGAGTCGCCGACGGTCGACACCAAGTCGAACGTGCAGCAGACCGTGATGAACCAGGAGATTCTCGAAGGCGTGCCGACCGGCCGCGATCCGTGGTCGCTGGCGAAGCTGATTCCCGGCGTGCAGGTCGCGACCTACGACGTCGGCGGCACGCAGTCGATGCAGCAGAGCAGCATGTCGGCGCACGGCTCCAGCACCAACGACGTCAGCTACAACATCGACGGCGCGACGGTGAACTGGCCGGGCGGCGGCGGCGGCGCGACGATGCTCTACTACGACCAGGGGATGTTCGAAGAGGTCAACTACATGACCTCGGCGATCCCCGCGGAAGTGATGGCCGGCGGCGTCTCGATCAACATGGTCACCAAGGACGGCGGCAACCAGTGGAAGGGCAACCTCCGCTACAACTTCGCCAACGACGACCTGCAGGCCGACGAACCACGAGGACGCGGCCGCCGACTGCGGCGAGCGGTCGGCACCGACCTTCCTCGGCAACCCGACGCAGAAGACCTACGACTTCAACCTCGTCGGGCGGCGGCGCGCTCGTCCAGAACCGGCTGTGGGTCAACGGCACGATCCGCAAGTGGGTCGTCAACAAGCTCGTCAACGCGAAGAACCCCGACGGCAGCCAGGCGCTCGACGACAACGACCTGAAGAACTACTCGGGCAAGGTGGTCGGCGTCGCTCACGCCAACAACAAGCTGATCGGCTGTCGTATCTGTGGAACAACAAGATCCGCGGCCACCGCCGCGACACGCCACCCAACAGCGTGCCCGACATCGCGGCGCTCGTGCAGACCAACCCGGCGTCGACGACGCAGGCGAAGTACACCGGGCATCAGGAACCGGCTGGTGTTCGAGTCGAACTTCAGCGTCATGGACGGCCAGACCAACTACACTCTATCAGGCCGGCACGCCGGCCGACGCGATCCGGCGCGTGGACAACGCGCCGTCGACGGCGGACTTCGCCGCGGCGCGCGAAGAGCACCAGCCGAACTCGCGCTACCAGTTCGACAACATCTTCACCTACGCGGCGAACGGCCTCGGCGGCGAGCCACCTGCTCAAGGGCGGCGTGCAGTGGGGCCGGCTCTATTACTGAGTCGCAGCAGACGGTGCTCGGCGACCACTACGTCGAGATACACGAACGGCGTGCCGACGCAGATTCGCGAGTGGAACACGCCGGCCAACCCGAAGAACATCGCGCAAGTGCTCGGCTTCTTCGTCCAGGACGCGCTGGTCGACCGAGCCGGCTGACGCTGAACCTCGGCATGCGCTACGACAACTACAACGGCATCCTGCCGGATCAGTCGAATCCCGGCGGGACGTTCATCGCGGCGCGCAGCATCTCGGAGAACGACGGCGATCAAGCAGAACATCGCGCGTGTGGCGCACCGGCGCCTCGTACGACCTGACTGGGCAACGGCCGGACGGCGCTGAAGGCGAGCTACAGCCGCTACGGCCTGCAGGTCGGCATCGATCGCGTGACGAACGTCAACGAGCTGTCGCGCCGGCAACCGCACGTGCCCGTGGACCGACCCGAACCGCGACGGCATCGTTCCAGACTGTCGGAGGTCAACCCGGCCCAGTGCTCGGCGTTCAGCGGCGGCGTCTCCGACGTTCTACGCGGCGGACGGCGTCGACTGGCCGTACTCGGACGAGGTCACCGCCGGCGTCGAAACGCAGGTGGCGGCGGCGTGCGCGTCGGGGCGATGTTCTACTACCGCACCAACCGCGCGCAGTTCGGCCAGCGGAACACCGCCGGTGCCGACGAGCGCCTACACGCCGTTCACGTTCACGGTGCCGAATGGACCCGGCGGCACGGTCGCCAGTCCGAAGCCGATGACGGTGACGGCCTACAACCTCGGCGCCGGCGCTGTCGAGCGCGCAGAACAACATCCGCGACAACGACTCGTACCTCGACACCGACTACAAGGGCGTCGAGTTCACGGCCAGCAAGCGCTTCTCGAAGAAGTGGCAGATGGTGGCCGGCCTCACCTTCGGCAAGAACGCAGCGGCGGCGTCGACCAACGGCACCGACTCTGAACGATCCGAACGTCACGATCCATCCGAAGGGCATCATCGGCAACGACTCGCAGGTCGCGTTCCGGCTGTCGGGCTCGTACTCAGTTGCCGGAGGACATCAGCCTCGGCGGGTCGTTGATCGCAACAGCGGCTATCCGTATCCAGTCCGACGTTTCAGATCACGCGAGCCGGCGGCGGCCTGCAGGGCGTCGACGCTGACGCGCGCGACCGCAGACCATCACGCTCAGCGACCGCGGCGACGAGCGCTTTCCGAGCGTGAAGACGGCCGATCGTGCGCATCTCGCGAGCCGTTCCGCTTCGGCGACGCGCAGGATCACGCCGGAGATCAACTTCTTCAACATCGGCAACGCCGCTCCGATCGTGAACCTGAACGTCCGGCGTCGGCGCGACCGTACCTGGCGCCCAGCGGAGATCCTGGCGCCGCGCATCATCCGGGTCGGCTTCAGCGTCGATTTCTAAAGGGGTAGATTCCATGCGTTCGATCGCGCGCCTCGCCGTTCCTCTCGTTGCGATGTTCGCGGTCACCAGCACGCCGCGGCGCACAGGCGCCCGGCGCCGCCGGCGCCAAGGCGGCGATGCACGCGCGTCAGGTCAAGCGGCTGCTCATCACCCACGCGATGATCATTCCCGGGACCGGCGTGCCCGGCCTCGGGACCGAGCGACATCCTGGTCGAGGACGGTCTGATCGCGCGGATCGGCAACAGCGCCGGCGGACGATGGCCTGAAGCCGACGCGGTCATCGACGCTGGCGGCAAATACGTCATGCCGGGCCTCGTCAACACCCACATGCACTGGCACGAGGAGCGCGTCGGTCCGATCCCGATTCAGCATGAGCGCAACCTCTATCTGGCCGCCGGCGTGACCACGGCGCGCGAGGTCGGCGGCGACTTCGAGAAGACGAAGCAGTGGCGCGCCGACAGCGCGGCGCACAAGATCGTCGCGCCGCGCATCGTGCTCTACCCGATGCTCGCGCGACCTGCTGAAGCCGGGCGAGACCGTTCAATCGGCACGCCGGCGGAGTACCGCGCGCTGGTGCGCGCGGCCAAAGAGCGCGGCGCCGACGGCATCAAGCTGATCGGCCCGATGGATCGCGACCAGGTCGCCGCCGTCGCTCGACGAAGCGAAGAAGGTCGGGCTGCCGACCACCGTCCACGTCGCCGTCGGCGAGGCGACGGCGCGCGATTTCGTCGATCTGCGGCGTCAACTGCATCGAGCACTTCTACGGCGTTGCCGACGCCTCGCTCGACGGCATCCAGGACTTTCCGCCGGAGATGAACCTACGCCAACGAGATTCACCGCTTCGGCCGCGCCGGCGAGCTCTACACGCAGCACGAACTTCGATCACGCGAAGCTGTCGAAGCTGCTCGACGACATGGTCGCGAAGGGCGTCGCGTGGAGCCCGACGATGTCCACCTACGAGGCGGCGCGCGACCTGATCCGCGCGCAGAACCTGCCGTGGTACCGCGACTACCTGCACCCGTCGCTCGAGGAGTACTACAAGCCGAGCATGACGCGGCACGGCACGTTCTGGACCGGCTGGACCGAGCGACCAGGAAGTGCGGTGGCGGAAGAACTATCAGGTGTGGATGGCCGCCGTGCGCGAGTTCGGCCTGCAAGGGCGGCATCGTCACGACCGGCGACGACGCCGGCTATCCTGTACGGATCGCTCTACGGCTTCGGCATCAGCCGCGAGCTCGAGCTGCACCACGAAGCGGGCTTCCATCCGCTCGAAGTGCTGCAAGCACGCGACCATCGAACGGCGCGAAGGTGCTCGGCATGCAGGACCGGCTCGGACGCGTCCGCGCCGGCTTCATCGGCCGACCTGCTGGTCATCAACGGCAACCCGCTCGAGAACCTGCGCCTGATGAATCCGTACGGCACCGATCTGATGTCGGTCAACGGCCAGATCATCGACAACTACTCGCGCGGCGGTGAAGCCGGGCGATCCGAACGTGCAAAGTCGGTCCACGGCGGCGGCATCGAGTGGACGATCAAGGACGGCATCCCGTATGCACGTGCCGACCCTGGTCAAAGAGGTGAAAGACCTCGTCGCCAAGGCCCGCGCCGAGCGTAGAACCTCCGGGACATTGCAGAATTGAATGATTGCAGGATTGCAAGATTGCAGGATTGCAGGATTCTTGCAATGCATTGCAGATTGCAATCCTGCAATCCCTCCTGCAATCCTGCAATGCCGCAATCCTGCAATGCTATGATTTCCGCGTGGACGAACGCGAACTTCTTCAATAACCGGAACGAGACCGCGGACCGACAAGCTCTCCTGCCCGCGCGTGCAAGCGCGTCAACGACTACCAGATGCGCTGGGTCGTGCGGACCGAGAAAGGATCGCATTCCTCACGGGGCCGACGAGCGCGATCGCGCGCTCTACGCGAAGCTGCGCGACTACATGATCCGCGTCGACGATGCGGTGACGCTGCAAGACCTGCGGCAAGAAGTTCGACGTCCCGTCACAACATTCGATGGTGCTTCATCGAGAAAGGCGCCGGCGTCCCCGGCGCGCCGAAACGCCCGCCGCGGCGAGCGCCCAGAACGACGACGACGAGGATTCGCGCTTCAATAGATGAACGGGATCATCCGCCATCGCGATCGCTGCCGCTGATAGCGTGGCGATACGACTCGCCTGAAGCTCCGCGACGAGGCGATCGTTCCTCCCACGGCACCGCCAGCAGCGCGAGATACAGCGTGCGTCAGCGTCGCAAACGTGAGGCGATCGCCGGTCATGTGCGCGGCGCCGAAGGCCGCCAGCACCCACCCGAAATACAACGGATGCCGGACGATTCCTGTAGACGCCGGTGACCTGCAGTCCGCCACCGTCAGGCATACGCGACGACCGCCGGATGCCGGCGAGCTCGAGCGGGTCGATCGCGCGCACCGACTGCACGATCACCACGATGCCGGACCAGCTGAACCGCCATGGCATGTATCATCGCGAGCGCTCTGGACGAGTGGTGAGATCGCCGCCGACGAATTGCCACCCGAGACACGGCGATCAGCAGCAGGCTTGCGATCCACGATGTACACGGATCGTAAGAGTTCTTCGGGAATCACCCGCAGCATCCGCCGCTTCACGGGCTCGCGGGCGAACACGCTGTGGTGCAGCGCGAAGACCGTGATTAGAACCGCATCGGTCGCGATCGGCGCCCAGCCCAGCCACCGCGGATGCGGCTCGCCGAGCTCGAATAGCACCACCGACAAACAGACCGCGAGCGAGGTGACGAACAGCGCGCCGCCCAGCCAAACGAGTAGACGAGTCATCTTTGTCGCACGAGTTCCGGATCGCCGGCTCTCACTCCGGGCGGTGCGCGCAGTGATAGGGCACAGCATGGGCTCACCACGGATCGTCATCACCGGCATCGGCGTCGTGTCGCCCTTCGGCATCGGCCGCGAGCGCTTCTGGGAGCACGTCGCCCGCGGCTGCAGCGGCACGCGCGCGATCACCGACTTCGACGCGTCGGACTTCGGCTGCCGCGTCGCGGCGCCGGTCCCGGCCGTCACCATCGACGACGTGCCGCCGCTCGAGGGCGACGATATCTGGGATCAGGACTACCGCGCGGATCCGAAGCGCTACTCGCGCGCCGCGCTGATCGGCGTCATCGCCGCGCGCGAGGCGTGGGCCGACGCCGGCCTGCGCATCGGCGAGCCGAACGCCGGCGTCGTCATCGGCAGCGGCGGCGGCGGCATCGACATCGGCGAGCGGCAGTACCACGACTTCTTCGTCGAGCGCGGCAAGAAGGTCACGCCGTACGCGATTCCGGTGTCGATTGTCGGCATGGTGTCGAGCGAGATCTCGATCTCGCTGCGGCTGCGCGGCATCAGCCACGTGCTGTCGTGCGGCTGCACGAGCTCGACCGACGCGATCGGCTACGCGGCCGCGCTGCTGCGGTCCGGCGACGCCGACGTGATCGCTGTCGGGCGGCACCGACGCGTGCGTCACGCCGGGCATGATCTTCGGCTTCTCGCGCGATGCGCGCCGTGTCGATGGCGCTACAACGACCGGCCGGCGGAAGCGTCGCGGCCGTTCGACACGCGGGCGCGACGGCTTCGTGCTCGGCGAAGGCGCGCTGGATGGTCGTGCTCGAGCGCGAGGATCGCGCGCGCGCGCGCGGCGCGACGATCTACGCGTCGATCGACGGCTACGGATCGACGTGCGACGCCTATCACCGCGTGCAGATGGCGCCCGACGGCGAGGAGATCGTCCGCGCGATGTCGCTGGCGATCGAGCGCTCGGGCGCGGCGCGCGAGGCGATCGGCTACGTCAACTATCACGGCACGTCGACGGTGCTGAACGACGCGGTCGAGTCGCGCTGCGTGCGGCAGCGTGTTCGGCGCATCACGCCGATCGGCTGGCCGGGTCGTCGGTGAAGTCGATGATCGGCCATCCGCAGGGCGCCAGCGGCGCCGCCGGCGTCGTCACCGCCGCGCTGGCGCTGTCGCGCGGCGTTCCTGCCGCCGACGATCAACCAGCGCGATCCCGATCCGGCCGTGCGACCTCGACTTCATCCCGAACCACGGCCGGCCGCGCGCAGGTCGAGGCGGCGCTGTGCAACTGCCTCGGCTTCGGATCGAAGAACAGCGCGCTGGTCATCGGACACGCGTGAGAACGGGCCAATTGGGTAATCGGGTAATCGAGGTCAATCGGGTAGATTCGATTGGCGTGCTTGGCTAGCGTTCGTGCCACTGCCTGAGTCGTCAATGCGGTCGAATCAATCACTCGATTACTCGCGATTGCCCAGGATTGCTCGATGGTCGATGTTTTGATCGTCGGCGCGGGGCCGGCCGAACGGTCGCCGCGATCGTGCTCGGCGCGGGCCGGCGCGCGCGGTGCGGCTGATCGATCGGGCCGACGTTTCCGCGCGACAAGCTGTGCGGCGACACGGTCAACTCCGGGCGCGCTCGCGCGGCTGCGCGCGCTCGGCGTCGGCGACGCGATCGACGCGCATGGGCTGCGCGTCGACGGCATGCTCGTCACCGGGGAGCACGGCGCGGCGATTCGAGGGCCGCTATCCCGCGCGGCCTCATGGCGCGCGCGATTCTGCGACGCGATCTCGATTGGCTGTTGCTGCAGCAGGCGATCGCGCCGGCTGTCAGTTCGATCCGTGCGTCGCCGTCCGCGAGCCGGTTGTCGATGCGAGCGCGCACGTCCCGGCGATCAGCGGCGTCCGCCTCGGCGCACAACGGCGTCGACACGTGAGCTGCGCGCGCGGGTCACGATCGCCGCCGACGGCCGCCGCTCGACGATCGCCTTCGGCCTCGGCCTGGCGCGCCATCCCGACCGTCCGCGGCGCTGGGCCATCGGCGCGTACTTCGAAGGTGTCGGACCGGTGTCAGACTGCAGCGCCTCGGCGACAGCTGGCGCCAGAGCACGCGGCAAAAACATCTGTGCCGCCTGGTCGTCCCCGCGGTTGGATCGCGTCTTCGGCGGAGATGCACGTGCGGCGCGGGCGACGTACATCGGTGTCGCGCCGGTGCCAGGCGGCGTCACCAATGTCTGCCTCGTCAGGCCGTCGCATCCGGCGACAGCGACTTGCGGGATCCCGCGGCGCTGCTCACCCGGGAGCTGACGTGCGATCCGCTGCTCCGCGATCGGTTTGCCGGCGCGCGGCCGATCGCGCCGCCGGTCGTCCTCGGTCCGCTCGCCGTCGACGTGCGGCCGGCCGCGATCGACGGCCTGATGCTGGCCGGCGATAGCCGCCGGCTTCATCGATCCGATGACCGGCGACGGGCTGCGTTTCGCCATCCGCGGCGGCTGAACTCGCCGCCGCCGCCGCGCTCGACGCGCTGACCCACGGATGGACGGGGTGTCCACGCCGGGCTCGCCGCGCGCCGCCGCGCCGAGTTCGGCGCCAAGTGGCGGTTCAATCGCGCGCTCCGGACGCTGGTCGCTTCGCCCGGCGCCATCGAGGCGGCCGCGGTCGGCGCCCGCTCGCGCCCTTCATCCTGCGCGGCATCATCTCCCGCGCCGGCGATTGCCGTGAGGCCGTTGACTAAGGACCCTGGCCGGAATAGGGTTGCCACGTCGCCGCCGATGCATCCCGCCGGGCTGGGCGTTGCTCGTCGCTTACATACCCCCGGTATGCGCGCTCCTCGCGCCTTGCCGGGCGGGCGCCTCGACGCCCAAGCTGACAACCGTATTCCGACCAGGGTCCTAAGCGGTCAGTCGCCTCGAATCATCGCCGCGAGCGAACGGAGCGAGCGGTGGCAGGCGGCGAGGTGGGACCCCGCCGCAGATAAGAGAATAATGTCAGTCGCCCTCGCCCTTGTGATTTTCGGGCACGATGCTCGTCGAAGCGCGGCGCGCGGCTGTCAACGAGCGCGCCCAGCTGACGACGCGGCGGCGATCGAGCCGCCCGGCGACGTATATAAGATGATGCGGGTCGCGTATCCGGCCGCTGCTTCCTGGCGATGCTGGCCGAAGGCGCCTGGCGCGGCTCCCGCCGCTGCCGATCGTGATTGCCGGCGCGACCGTGTTCGTTCTCGCCAAAACGCTGAAATGGTGGGCGATCCTGACGCTCGGTCCGTTCTGGACCTTCCGCGTCATCGTGGTGCCGGGCGTCACGCTGGTGGCGACCGGACCGTATCGGTGGCTGCGCCATCCCAACTACGTCGGCGTCGTCGGCGAGCTGGCCGGCGCGGCACTGATGACCGGCGCGCTCGTGACCGGTCCGATTGCGGCGGCCGGATTCCTGATCCTTCTGTCTAAACGCATAGCCGTCGAATCACGGATGCTTCAAAGCGCGACTCGCCGGCATTTGACTTGCAGTTTTGTTGAGCCACCGCGCGTCAGAAAGGCGCGTGTTTCGTCAAAGCCGGCGGGCGCCGCGACTGATTCTGCGCGCGGCGGAACACCGGCAGTAGCCGCAAGCGATTGGAAAACGGTCATGATATAATACGAACCGCGATGGAGTTTCGCCGACGCGCTTCTCTTGATAGTCGCGCTGGTCGTCTTCGCCCTCCCGACCTCCGGGACCGCCCAGGCGCCTCGGCGCGCCTCGTCGCCGCCGCTGCAGACCGCGACCCGTGCCCTCGTCGAGGGGAAATATGACGAGGTCGACGCACTTGCAGACAAGCTCGATGGCCGCGATCCGGCCGTCGTCGCGCTGAAGGCTCGCGCCGCCATCGAGCGCGGGCGCTACGCGCAGGCCGAAGCGATGCTGCGGCCGGTCGCCTCGCGCGCGCCGACCAGCGAAGCCGCGCTGCAGCTCGGCCTGCTGCAGAAGATGCTCGGCAAGCCGGATGCGGCCGCCATCCTGAGCCGAGTGGCGCGCGCCGCCGATGGCGGCACCGACGGCCGCGAGATCGCGCGCGGCGCCCGTGCCCTCCACGCCCTGGGCGAGTTTCAGGACGCCAACAGCGCCTATCGCGACGCGGCCTCGCGCCCTGCCGAAGCGATCCCGCCATCAATACCGAGTGGGGCGATCTCTTTCGCGAGAAGGATCAAAACGGCGAAGCGCTCCGGTCGTACGAAATCGCGTTGAAAGCCGACGCCACGTGGGTACCGGCCATCGTCGGCTCGGCGCGGACGATTGCCGACGAGAATCCGCCGCAGGCGGTCGCCCTCGCCAAACACGCGCTCGAGCTCAACCCGTCGTCGGTCGACGCGTATCTCTTCCTCGCCGAACAGGCCGCCGACGCCGAGCAAGCACGACGAGGCGCGCGAGGCGCTGACCAAGGCGCTCGCGATCAACCCGTCGAGCCTCGACGCGCACGCGCGCTGGTCGCCGCGCTGGCGCACGTGCAGGACAAGTCGTCCGAGTTCGAGGCGGAAGTGGCGAAGACGCTCTGCCATTGCGCCGACCTACTCCGACGTCTATCGCGTCGCCGGCGAGCTGACCGCGCACAACTACCGCTTCGACGAAGCGGTCGATCTGACGCGCCGCGCGCTGACCCTCGATCCGAAGAATCCGCGGACGCTGGCCGACCTCGGGATGCAGCTCCTGCGAACCGGCGACGAGGCGGCGGCGCGTGCGGCGCTCGAGACGTCGTGGAACGCGGACAAGTTCGACCGGGTCACGAAGAACATGCTCGACATGCTCGACAAGGTCGACAAGTTCGTGACGGTCCGCGACGGCGACATCGTCGATGCGCATGGACGCCAACGAAGCGCCGGTGCTGCAGGAATACGCGGTGCCGCTCGCGCATCAGGCGCTGACGACGCTGTCGGCGAAATACGAGTTCACGCCGCGCGGCCCGATCCTCATCGAGATCTTTCCGCGACACGACGACTTCGCGGTGCGGACGCGTCGGTCTGCCGGGCATGATCGGCGCGCTCGGCGCCTGCTTCGGCCGTGTCGTCGCGATGGATTCGCCGCGCGGCACGCCGGGCGAGTTCCAGTGGGAAGCGACGCTGTGGCACGAGCTCACCCACGTGATCACGCTGCAGATGTCGAATCAGCGGCTGCCGCGCTGGCTGAGCGAGGGCATTTCGACCTACGAGGAGAAGAAGGCGCGAGCCGACTGGGCGCGGCAGCAGGACTATCGAGTTCGTCGGGCTGCTCGACCGCGGCGAGGCGATCAAGCTGACCGATCTCAACGCGGCGTTCACGAATCCGCGGCTGATCTCGATCGCGTACTTACGAGGCGTCGCTGGTCGTCGAGCACTCGTGGCGACCTACGGCGACGCCGGCCTGCGCAAGCTGATTCGATCATCTCGCAGGGTATCGAGAACGAGGCGGCGATCGAAGGCGACGCTGAACACCGACTTCGCGCAGATGCAGGACGGGTTCGACAAGACGCTCGACAAGTTGTTCGCCGGCATCCGCGGCGTCGTGAACCGCCCGAGGACGTCGAGGCTGCTCAAGATGGACGTCGACGAACTGCGCGCGCTCGCCGCCGCCAATCCGCGCAGCTATCCGGTCCGATCGTGCTCGGCACGCGGCTGCGCAAGGCCGGCAAGCCCGATGAGGCGATGCAGGAGTTCGAGACGGCGGCGGAGCTGCTGCCGATCGCGACCGGCCCGGAGAGCCCGCACGCGCAGATGGCCGACATCGCGCTGGAGAAGAAGGACGTCGCCCGCGCCATCGCCGAGCTGCAGGCGCTCGTCGCGGTGGACTTCGACAACGTCGAGGCGCCGCGCCAGCTCGTCACGCTGCTGCGGCAGGGAGAGGTCGAGGATGCGGCGAAGCTGCGCCCGATCTACGAGCGCATCGCCGCCATCGATCCGTTCGACGCCGAGGCGCACGCGGTGCTCGGCCGGCTTGCGATGCAGCGCAACGATCGCGGAGAGCGCGTCGCGGCGAGTTCCGCGCCGTGATCGCGCTCGCGCCGGTCGACCGCGCCGCGGCCTAGACCGACCTGGCCGAGAGCTACTTCAAGAGCGGCAAGAAGGTCGAAGCGAAGAAGCAGACGCTGCGCGGCGCTCGAGATCGCGCCGTCGATGAGCGCGCGCAGGATCTGCTGCTGAAGCTGGCGGGGCTCGCCGCGATGACGAGCGGCGCCCGCGTCCGTCTGGTGCTGATCGCTCGCCGCGCTGTTCGCGGTCGTGCCGGTGCTGCAGCCGCGCGCGTCGACGCGCAGACTGCCGGCCGCCGCCGACGACCGCTTCGCCGGCCTGCAGTGGCGCTTCGTCCGCATCAAATATCACTACATCACCGAGGGCACGCAGCTGCCGCAGGATTTCTACGGCGAGCCGTGGTGCATCGACGCGCCGGCGGCGGAGCAGAACCCGTCGCGCCGCGTCAAGACCGCGACGCGCGATCCAGGTCGAGGATCCGATCGTCCTGACGCTCGACGATCCGCGGCTGTTCGAGTCATCCCGTGGATCTACTGTCGTCGAGCCTGGCAGCCTGCGGATGCAGGACAGCGACGCGCCGATCCTGCGCGAGTTCTGCTGCGCGGCGGCAGCGCCTACTTCGACGATTTTCACGGCCCGTTCGAGTGGGACAACCTCGAGCGCGAGATGAAGCAGGTGTTTCCCGATCGCGAGATCGTCGAGGTGCCGAAGGACCATCCGATCTTCAGCTGCTTCTACAAGATCGACAGCTATCCGCAGATCGCCGGGCTCGGATCGTTTCTGGCCGGCCGCACCTGGGAGAAGGGCGGCTTCATGTCAGCACCTGCGGACGATTCTCGACGACAACGGCCGCGCCGATGGTGTTCATCAACTGGAACACCGACATGGGCGACGGCTGGGAGTGGTCGAACGCCGACGGAATATCCCGGCTACATCAAGTACACGGCGATGGCCTATCGCATGGGGATCAACGAAATCGTCTACGCCCTCACTCACTAAGGAATGCCGCATGGATCCGTCGGCTGCAGCACCGTCAGCGCTGAAACAGTCGCCGGCGGGCCGCGAGCGTATTCTCACCGAGCTGCGCAAGGTCATCGTCGGCCAGGACGAGGTCGTCGAGCAGGTGCTCATCGCGCTGTTCACCGGCGGCCACTGCCTGATCACCGGCGTGCCTGGGCTGGCGAAGACGCTGCTGATCAAGACGCTCGCCGACATCCTCGATCTCGACTTCAAGCGGATCCAGTTCACGCCCGACCTGATGCCGTCGGACATCACCGGCACCGAGATCCTCGACGAGGAGCAGGGCACGCGCGCGGCTGCGCGTTCGTGAAGGGGCCGATCTTCGCGCAGATCATCCTGGCCGACGAGATCAACCGCACGCCGCCGAAGACGCAGGCGGCGCTGCTCGAGGCGATGCAGGAGTATCACGTCACCGCCGCCGGCCGCACCTATCCGCTCGAGCGGCCGTTCTTCGTGCTCGCGACGCAGAACCCGATCGAGCTCGAAGGCACCTATCCGCTGCCCGAGGCGCAGCTCGATCGCTTCATGTTCAACGTCGTCATCCAGTACCTGAGCGAAGACGACGAGGTGACGGTCGTGACGCAGACGACCGGCGGCGACCGGCCGGCGCCGCGCGCGGGTGCTGAACGGCGCCGACATCCTGCAGTTCCAGGACCTGGCGCGGCAGGTCGTGATCGCCGAGGAGATCGCGCGCTACACGGTGCGGCTGGTCGCGCGCGTCGCGGCCCGGCAGCCCGGCGGCGCCCGACTTCGTCGACAAGTGGGTGAAGTGGGGCGCCGGCCTGCGCGGCTCGCAGGCGCTGGTGCGCGGCGCCAAGGCGCGCGCGCTGATGCACGGCCGCTATCACGTGGCCGATCAAGGACATCCAGGCGCTGGCCAAGCCGATCCTGCGCCACCGGATCATGACCAACTTCTACGCCGAGTCCGAGCGCATCAACTCCGACGCGATCATCGATCGGCTGATCGAGGCCGTGCCGCGTCCCAAGAGCGGGATGTAGGCGCATGCCCTGGACCGCGCACGATCGGCCGTTCCTCGACCCGGCGGTCGTCGCGCGCCTCGGCACGCTCGAGCTCGAAGGCGCGGACCGTCGTCGAAGGGCTGCCTGTCCGGGCTGCACCGCAGCCCGTTCAAGGGGTTCAGCGTCGAGTTCGCCGAATACCGCCAGTACATTCCCGGCGACGATCTCTCGCACCATCGACTGGAAGGTCTACGCGCGCAGCGACCGCTACTACGTCAAGAAGTTCGAGGAGGAGACCAACCTCGATTGCCACCTGATGCTCGACGTCAGCGGCTCGATGGCGCTACGGCTCGCACGACGGCATGACGAAGTTCGAGTACGGCGCCTGCCTGGCGGCGTCGCTCGGCTACCTGATGAACCGGCAGCGCGACGCGGTCGGCCTGACGGCGTTCGACGAGACATCGTCGCGATGCTGCCGGCGAGCTCGCGGCCCGGCCACCTGCGCGGCGCTGCTGGTCACGCTCGATCGCCTGCAGACCGGCCGCAAGACCAACGTCGTCGAAGCCGCTGCACCAGCTCGCCGACTCGCTCATCAAGCGCGGCATGGTGGTGCTGATCTCGGATCTCCTCGACGATCCGGACGAGGTCATTCGCGGCCTGAAGCACTTTCAGTTCCGCGGCATCGACGTGATCGTCTTTCACGTCCTCGATCACGCACGAGATCGAGTTCCCGTTCGAGCGCGCGACGCGCTTCGAGGATCTCGAGACCGAGCGAAGAGATCATGGCGGTGCCCGGCGCGGTGCGCGCGCACTACCTCGAAGGAGATGGGCGGGCTGATGGAGCGCTACCGCCGCGAGCTCGGCGCGTGCGGCATCGACTACCAGATGATCAGCACCAGCGCACCCGCTGGAGCTGGCGCTGCTCGCGTACCTGTCGACGCGCGCGAGGGCGCTCTGATGCTCTCGTTCCTGTCGCCGCTGTTCCTCGCCGGCGCCGCGCGCAGCGGTGCCGATCGTGCTCCACCTGCTGAAGCGCGAGCCCGAGGCGCGCGTGAAGTTCGCCGCCGTCCAGCTGCTCAAGCAGCGCGCCGGTCGAGCACACGCAGCGCCGCCACCTGCGCGAGCTGATCCTGCTGGCGCTGCGCGTCACCGCGCTGGTGCTGCTGGCGCTCGCCTTCGCGCGGCCGTTCTTCGCCTCCGGCGAAGCGATCGGCGGCGCCGGGGTGACGATGATCGCGCTCGACACGGTCGCTACAGCATGTCGGCGCCGGGACGGTTCTGAGCGCGCCCGGCAGCTCGCGAAGGACGCGGTCGCGCGCGCGCCGGCCGGCCGATCTCGTCGGCGTCGTCACCTTCGCCGACGCGGCGCGAGATCGTCGCGAAGCCGTCGGCCGACCGCGTCCTGGCGAGCGGCGGCGATCGACGAAGCGACGCCGGGGTTCGGCGCCACGCGCTACCGCGGCGCGCTGTCCGCCGCGTCGCAGATCGCTCAGCGGACGCAAGGGGACGATCGTCGTCGTCACCGATCTGCAGGAGAACGGCTGGGACGCCGGCGATCGCGCGTCGATCCCGGACGGGCGCGCATCGAGGTCGCGGACGTCGGTGCGCCGCCGCCCGATCTCGCGGTCATCGCCGTGCAGCCGCAGGCCGATCGGGTCGTCGCCACCATTCGCAATACCGGCCCGCGCGCGCTGATGCGCACGCGCGCCTGACCATCGACGGCGAAGCCGTCGGGCGAGGTCGCGGTCAACGTCGGGCCGAACCAGGTCGCGGACGTCGCCTGCGCCGGCGCGCCGCGCGGGACCTCCGCCGCGGTCACCGTCGACGATCCCGGCGGCATCGCGATCCGACAACGTCCGCTACGCCGTCCTCGGCGGTACGGAGAAACCCTCGCTGCTCGTCGTCAGCGGCAGCGGCGACCTCGTCGCGCGAGGCGTACTACGTGCGGCACGCGCTGGCGGCAGGCGCGACGCCCGGCGGCGGCTATCAGGTCGTGAGCCTCGGCGGCGCGCAGATGTCGGGGTGACCGACGATCGTCTGGCGTCGCATGCGGCGGTCATCCTGCTGTCGACGCGCAGCCTCGAGCGTCGCGGCCGCGAAGCGCTGGCGACTTACGCGAAGAACGGCGGCGGCATCATGGTCGCCGCGGGGCCGGACGTCGACGGAGACGTCGTCGCCGACGTGTTCGGCAGCGCGATCGACCTTGCACGTCGTCGCCGATACCAAGACGAAGCCGGAACCGCGGGCGCTCGCGCCGGCCGACGTCCGCCATCCGGTTTTTCAGCCGTTCGCGAGCAACACCGCGACGCTCGGCCTGGTCACGTTTCAGCGCGTCGCGCGCATCGAGGGCTCGGCGTGCCAGACACTGGCGCGCTTCACGACCGGCGAGACGGCGCTGCTCGAATGCGCCGCCGGCGATGGACGGGCGCTCGTGTTTGCGTCGGACCTCGAGAACCGCTGGAACGACTTTCCGGTGCACGCGACGTTCGTGCCGTTCCTGCACGAAACGGTGCGCTACCTGGCGAGCGCGCGCGCCCACGCCGGCGAGTATCTCGTCGCCGACGCGCCGGCCGGTGCGCCGCACCAGCCGGGTGTGGCGGTCGTCACCGATGCCGCGCGGCCCGGCGCGAAGCCGCGAACGGTGGCGATCAACGTCGATCCACGCGAGGTCGATCCGGCGCGTTTGACGACCGATGAATTTCAGTCGGCGGTGACGCGTCTGAAGGACGTGAACGTCTCCGAATCGCGCGTCGAGGCGCGGCAGCAGGAAGATCGGCAGCACCTCTGGCAATACGCGCTTGCGCTGATGGCGCTGCTGCTCGCGGCCGAGGGGCTTGTGGCGGCGCGGACGGCGTAGTCCGTTATGGCGGCGCGTACCGAGAATTCTGCACTCGGCGCGCATAACGGACTAGGCGCGCACGGCGCGCCTGCGAGGAGCGGCGCGGGGCTTGGGCCCCGCGAGCGACCGAGCGGGTGTGGGCAGAGCCCCAGGTTAGTTCGTCGGGATTCGGGACTCGGGGTTTGGGATTCGATATGCAGCACTACGAGGCGATTCGGGAACTGATCGATCGCGTCCGCCGCCGGTGGCGCACGCTGCGGACGTTCGAAGCGATCGTCCGCGCCGCGGTGGCGGCGATCGTGGTCGTCGGCATCGCGCTCACCGCGGCGCTCTCGACCGCCGGCCGCCCCGGTGCGCTCGCCACCATCGGGATCGCGGCGGTGCTGTTGACCGTCGCCGCCGTCGTGTGGGGGCTGCTGCCGTTGCGGCGGGTGCCCGACGATCGTCACGTGGCGCGGTTCATTGAAGAGCACACCCCGGCGCTCGACGATCGACTGGTCAGCGCGGTCGATGTCGCCGCCGGAGATCGCCCGGCCACTCCTCTGGCCGGACCGATGCTCGCCGATGCGGCGCGGCGGGCGAGCGATGTCGACCTCGACGGCGTCATTCCTTCGACCGCGTTGCGGCGAGCGGGGATTCAAGCCGCCTTCGTCATCGCGATCTTCGCGGCGATTCTCTTCGTCGGACGCGGCCCGGCCCGTCAGGCGCTGGATGCCGCATCGCTGACACTGTTCCCCGAACGGATCACGCTCGAGGTCAAACCGGGCAGCGCCCGCATCAAAGCGGCACGCCGCTCGCGATTCAAGCCCGGCTCCTCGGCAACAAGCGCGCCGGTCATCGCGCAGGTGCAGATCGCCGACGGCGACCGCTGGCGGCCGTCGGAGATGGCGACCGAGCAGCCTGGCAGCTTTCACCTGACGACCGAGGCGATCAACGCCTCGTTCAGAGTACCGCGTCGTGGCGGGAGCGGTGACGTCGCCGACCTACGACGTGACGGTGGCGCACCCGCCGCGCGTGATGCGAATCGACGTGGACTACACCTATCCGGCCGGACTCAACCTGCAGCCGCGCACCGAGCGCGACAGCGGCGACATCTACGCGCCGGCCGGCACCGACGTCCGCGTCCACGTCATCACCGATCGTGCCGCCGGCACGGGCGAGATGGCGCTCGGCCATGGCAAGTCGATCGCCCTGACGGCGGCGTCGCCGACCGAGCTGGCGGCGTCGCTGAAGGTCGTGGAGGACAACTCGTACCGCGTCGCGCTCGCCGGACCCGGACGGACTGCATCGAACGCGGGCGAGACCGAGTATTTCATCCGTACGCTCGAGGATCGTCCGCCGGAAGTCGGATTCTCAAACCGGCGACCGATCGATCGGTCACGCGGCTCGAAGAGGTGGAGATCGAAGCGCAGGCGGAGGACGACTACGGCATCGATCGGCTGGACTTCGTCTATGCCGTGCGCGGCAGCGCCGAGAAGACGGTGCCGTTGCACGATTCCGCGGCAGAGCACCAGCGCGAGCGGCCGGCACACCCTCTTCCTCGAGGATCTCGACGTCAAGCCCGGCGACTTCATCTCGTACTACGTGCGAGCGCGCGATCTTACGCGCGGCACGCGTCCGAACGAAGCGCGCAGCGACATCTTCTTCCTCGAAGTGAAGCCGTACGAGCAGGAGTTCGCGCTCGCGCAGAGCTCGTCGATGGCCGGGGCCGGCGCCAGCGGCAGCATCGACGACCTGGTAGCGGCGCAGAAAGAAGTCGTCGTCGCCACCTGGAAGCTCGATCGCCGCGCGCAGAGCGCCAGGGGGCGAAGTCGGATCAGGACATCCGATCGGTTGGCAAGGCCGAGACCGAACTGAAGACCCGCGTCGAGCAGACCTCCAGCTCGTTTCGCGAATCGACGATGCGGGATCCGCGGCGGCGGGCAGGCACAGGGCGGACGCGGGCCGACGCCGACGCCGACACGCCAGCGCCGCGCGCCGGCGAGACGTTGCCCGAAGAAGATCACATGACCGCAGCGGCTGACGCGATGGGCAAGGCGGCGACGTCGCTCGACGCGCTCAAGACCGGCCCGGCGCTCCAGCCGGAAATGGACGCGCTCAACCATCTGCTGCAGGCGCAGGCGGACGTCAAGAAGCGGCGAAGTCACGCGGCAGCAGGCCGGCAGCGGCGGCGGCAACAACCGCAGCAACTACGACATGTCCGCGCTCTTCGACAAAGAGCTCCAGAAGGCGCAGCAGACCAACTACGAGAACCGGTCGACGACCGAGCAGCGCGAGGATCGGAATCAGAGCGAGCTCGACAAGATTCGCGATCTCGCGCGGCGCCAGGACGAGCTTCTCAAGCGCCAGGCCGATCTCGCGAAGAACCGTGAATCGATGTCGGAGGAGGAACTGAAGCGCGAGCTGGACAAGCTGACGCGCGAGCAGGCCGATCTGCGCCAGCGCGCGGAAGACATGGCGCGCCAGATGAATCAGAGCGGTCAGCAGTCGCAGTCGCAGAGCTCGCAGGACGGCCAGCGCGGACAGAAGTCAGGACGGACAGAAGGTCAGGCCGGACAGCGAGAGCAATTCCGGCCAGGCCGGCCAGTCCGGGCAATCGGGGCAGATGCAGGGCGTGTCCGAAGCGATGCGCAGCGCGACCAGCGAGCTGCGCCGTCAGAATCCATCGCAGGCGAGCGCGAACGGGAAGAGCGCGCTCGAGCGGCTGCGCGAGATGGAACGGCAGCTGCAGGCCGCGCGTCCCGACGAGCGGCGCGCGCGCGCTCGGCGACATGCAGCTCGAGGCGCGGCAGCTCGCCGACGCCCAGCGGCAGATCGCATCGGAGCTCACCAAGACCGGCCAGGGTGAGACCGCAAAGGACGCGGTGCGCCGCCTGGCTGGCGAGCAGGAGCGCCTCGCCGATCGGGCGCGCCGCCTGCAGGATTCGCTGAAGCAGCAGGGCGCTGCGGCAGCCCGGGATCGACCGCGCGCGGCGCGCCCGCCCGACAAGTCCGGCGCGCCGTCGCAGGCGGCCGCTGCCGATGCGGCCAGGGACCTCGAAGGCAAGCGTCTCGCCGATCGCATGCAACAGTCCGCCGACGCGATGCGCGCGGCCGCGGATCGCGGTCAAGGCGCGCAGCGCGGCAGCACCGCGACCGGCGCACAGTCGGGCGAAGCGAAGTCGCAGACGGGCGAGCAGGAATCGATGGCGCGCGATCTGGACCGCGTGGCCGACAAGCTGGCGTCGGCAACCGGCTCGAAGGACGGTGAGTCGCGCAAGCTCTCGGATCAGCTCGCGCGTGTGCAGGAGCAGCGCGACAAGCTGGATCGCATTGGCCGCGAGCTCGGGCAGATGGCTCGGCAGCCCGGCGCGACCGGGCAGCAGGGATCGAGCGCGCAGAAGGCGCCGGGCCAGACGGGGCGCGCCGGCGAGGGACAGAGCGGCGGCGGCGGCGGCCGTGGCGCCGAGCTCGCGAAGCAGGCCGAACAGGCGCAGCGCGAGGCGCAGGATCTGATGAGACAGCTCGCGCGCGAGGATCCGGGCTTCTCGCAGGGCGGCGCCGGCTTCACGTTCGAAGGGACGCGGGATGACGATGTCCGCGCCGGGCACCGAAGCGTTCAAACAGGACTTCGCCCGCTGGGAGGAGATGAAGCGTCAGGCTGACCGCGGCGCTCGAGAACGCCGAGTCCTCGATCTCGAAGAAGCTGCAGGCCAAGCAGGCGCGCGATCGTCTCGCCGCCGGCGCCGACGACAAGGCGCCGCCCGAATATCGCAACCAGGTCGACTCGTAGCTCAAGTCGATCGCAGGGAAAAAGAAACCGTAGCGGTCACACTCGATGCATTTCGCGTATCCGCTGCCCTGGTGGCTGGCGCTCGCGCTCGCGGCGGCCATCGGCGCGGCAGCGTTTTCCAGTATCGCCGTCCCCTCGCTCCGCTGACGCGCGGCCAGCGCGGTCACACTGGTGGCGCTGCGCGCGCAATCGTGCTCGCCGCGATCGTCCTGTTCCTGTTCCGCCCGATGCATCGTGCTGCCGCCGACCGCGTCGCGGGACGCCGTCGTGCCCGTGCTCGTCGATGTGTCGCGGAGCATGCGGCTCGATGATGCGGACGGACGGACGCGCGTGGCGCGGGCCGCGGCGCTGCTGAAGACCGATCTGCTGCCGGCGCTGGCGCGGCAGTTCCACACAGAGCTCTACACCGTCGGCGATGGTCCGCGCCGATCCCGCCGGCGGACGCTCGATCGGCTGAGCGCGGACGCGCGGCGAACCGATCTGACCGGTGCGCTCGCGTCGATTCGCGAAGCGCTACCGCGGTCAACGCATCGCCGGCATCGTGATGCTGTCGGACGGCGGAGACACGTCGCGGGCAGGAGGGGCGGGACAGGCAGGATCGGCCGGAGGGGAAGGCGGCCCGCCGGTGTTTGCCGTCGGCATCGGGTCGCCTGACGGCCCGCGCGACCGCGAAGTGCTCGGCATCACCGCCGGTGATCCGCATCTCGATCAGGCGTCGCGTCGATCTCCACGTGACGGCGGTCAGCTTCGGCTTCGGCCGCACGCCGTTTCCGCTGCGCGTGCTCGGCAACGGCCGATTGCTCGACACGCGCGCATCGTGCCGCCCGCCGATGGGTCGCCGATCGACGAAGTGTTCACCGTCTCGCCCGATCCGCTCAACGCGACGGTCTACTCGGCCGAGATTCCGGTCGACGACAACGAGGTCGTGGCGGAGAACAACACGCGCGCGGTCCTCGTCAGCCCGGCCGGCCGCAAGCGGCGCGTCCTGGTCGTCGAAGGCGCGCCCGGATTCGAGCACAGCTTCATGAAGCGCGCGCTCGCGAGCGATCCGGGCCTCGAGGTCGATTCGGTGACGCGCAAGGGGCGCAACGCCGAGAATCAGGACACGTTCTTCGTCCAGGCCGCCGGCGGCCGCTCGGCGGCGCTGACCACCGGCTTCCCGCCGCGCCGGCAGGATCTGTTCGCCTACGACGGCTTGATCGTCGCGAACGTCGAAACCGATTTCTTCACGCGCGCGCAGCTGGCGATGGCCGCCGACTTCGTCGCCGAGCGCGGCGGCGGCCTGCTCGTCCTCGGCGGGCGCTCGTTCGCGCAGCGCGGCCTCGCGGGCACACCGCTCGAAGAGGTGCTGCCCGTGGAGGTCAACGATCGCCTCGGCGGACTGGTGCGGACGTCGCTCGCGTCGGGATCGCTACCGCCGCACAACAAGGTGATGCTCACCGACGAAGGCGAGAGCGCATCCGATCATGCGAATCGGCGCGCTCGCCCGACGAGACGAGAGGCTATGGGCCGCGCTGCCGACGCTGGCGTCGAGCGCCGCGCTCGGCGGTCCACGGCCGGGGGCGACGATCCTCGCGCTGACCACCGCCCCTGGCGGCGGCATCTTTCCGGTCGTCGCCGTGCAGCGCTACGGACAGGGACGGTCGATGATCTTCGCCGGCGAGGCGTCGTGGCGATGGAAGATGATGGTCGCCTCGAGCGACCGCGCGTACGAGTTCTTCTGGCGGCAGGCGGCGCGGTGGCTCGCGTCGGCGGCGCCGGATCCGGTGGCGATCACCGTCGCCGATGCGCCGGAGCCAGGCGATGCGATGTCGCTGGACGTCGAGGCGCGGGACGCGACGTTCGCGCCCGTTCCCGACGCCACCGTCGAAGCGACGCTGACCGTGCCGGGCGGCGCCACGCAGTCGCTCAAGCTCCGGCATGCCGGATGCGACGAGCGGCCGGTTCACGGCCGCGATCCAGCCGGAGCAGCCAGGCCTGTACCGCGTCCACGCCGAGGCGCGCCGCGGAGCGGCGACGCTCGGCGCCGCCGATCGGTGGATGTATGTCGGCGGCGCGGACCGCGAGTTCGCCGATCCGCGGCTGAACGAAGGGTTCCTGCGGCGCGTGGCGCGCCACGTCCGGCGGGCGTTACCTGCGTGCCGCGGAAGCGTCGCGCCTGCCGGCGCTGCTGACGTCGGCGGTTCCACAGAACGTCGCCCCGGAGCGTCGCGATCTGTGGCACGAGCCTTGGGCGTTCGCGCTGATCGTGATGCTGCTGTCGGCGGAGTGGATTCTGCGGAGGCGATGGGGACTGCGATGATTTCGCATGGTGACGCGGCGCCGCGGCGGGCCATCGGCGCGCTGTTGTTGATGCTGCTCGGCGCGTCGCCGGCGTTGCCGCCGATCGCTACGCGCTCGTCATCACCGGCGCGGCCGGCGGCGACGCATATCAGCAGAAATACGATCGCCTGCGCGCGACGTTCGTCGCGACACTGCGCGAGCAGTTCGGCTACACGAACGACCGGCTGCTTGTCCTGGCGGAAAAGGAAGCGACGGTGTGCAGAAGGCGACCCGCGCCAACGTCCAGCGCGTGCTCGCCGATCTGCGCCGGCGCTTGACGAAAGACGATCAGCTGCTGGTCATGCTGATCGGCCACGGGACGTCGATGGACGGCGAGGACGCGAAATTCAACCTGGTCGGTCCGGACCTGAGCGCGTCCGAGTGGGCCGAGCTGTTCAAGCCGATTCCCGGCCGCCTCGTCTTCGTCGACACGACCGGCGCGAGCTTTCCGTTCCTGCAGAAGATCGCCGGACGCAGTCGCATCGTCCTGACGGCGACCGATTCCGCCGCGCAGCAGTTCGAAACCGTCTTCCCCGAGTATTTCGTCAAGGCGTTCGGCGACGCGGCCGCGGACCTCGACAAGAACGGCCGCGTGTCGCTGTGGGAAGCGTTCACCTACGCGAGCGCATCGGTGCGGCAATGGTTCGAGCAGAAGGGACAGCTGCCAACCGAGCGCCCGCTGCTCGACGACACCGGCGCCGGCATCGGCCGCGAAGCGGGAATCCGGGGACCGACGGAGAAGTCGCGAGCGTGACCTACCTCGAGCCCGACCGCGCCGCGGCGCTGCCGGCTGACACGGCACTCGGCGCGCTGCAGAAGCGTCTCGCGGAACTGCAGGCGGCGCTCGACGATCTCAAGGCGAAGAAGCCGGCGATGCCGCCGGAACAGTACGACGCCGAGTTCGAAAAGCTCGCGGTCGAAATCGCGCGAGTCTCCGCGCAGATCCGCTCCGAAATCCTGAGATTCCGGTCCAGCCGCGGTCTTGATCCAAGGTCCTTGCTGTAAGAGTATTACTGGTAGGAGTATTACCATGCGACTGACAAGCAAGGGTCAGGTCACGATCCCGAGGCGATCCGGCACCGCCTCGGCCTTCTGCCTCACACGAGGTCGAGTTCGACATCGTTGGACGACAGCGTGCCGGATCAGGAAGAAGGTTGGCAGCAAGGGACGCGGTCAGCGGCTGCGTCGAAGCGATGCGTCGCGCACCGGCCAAGCCGAAGATGACGACCGACGAGTTGATGGCCCTGACTCGCGGCGAAGACTGATGACCACGTTGGTGGATTCCAACGTCGTCATCGACTTTCTCCATCCGGACGAGTGAATGGAACGACTGGTCTGCCTCGATGCTGGAGAACGCCGGCGAAACGCGGGCTCATCGCGATCAACACCGATCATCTACGCGGAAGTGTCGGTCACGCTACGATGACCTCGATGACGTCGGAGCTGGCGCTGCCGCCACGAATTCTTCGTCCGAGCCGCGATGCCATGGAGAAGCGGCATTCCTCGCCGGCAGGGCGTTCCAGAAGCTACCGGAAGCGCGGCGGCGTAAAGCGATCGCCGCTACCCGATTTCTTCATCGGCGCGCACGCGGCAGTCGCGGAGATGACGCTGCTGACCCGCGATCCGCGCCGCTACCGCACCTACTTCCCCAGGTTGCGCATCATCAGCCCGTAACGTCAGTAATAATCGACCGGATCCCACCGGTCGACCGCGGGCTTTCTGAACACGAACACGCCGAGCATGCCGACGATGAAGCCGGCGACGTGCGCGGCGAACGCCACGCCGCCGCCGTGCGTGTCCGGCGGTGACGGCAATCGCGCCGGCGCTGAGGAACTGCATCAGGAACCAGAAGCCGAGCAGCACGATCGCCGGCAGCTCGACGATCTGCAGGAAGATCCACGGAATCAGCGTCAGCACGCGCGAGTGCGGATAGAGCACGAAGTAGGCGCCCATCACGCCGGCAATCGCGCCGCTGCGCGCCGATCGTCGGCAGCGTCGAGGCGGGATCGATCAGCGATCTGGCCGAGCGCCGCCGCGATGCCGCACAGCAGGTAGAAGACGATGAAGCGGCCGTGGCCGAGCGCGGTCCTCGACGTTGTCGCCGAAGATCCACAGGTACCACATGTTGCCGATGACGTGCGACCAGCTGCCGTGCAGGAACATCGACGTGATGAGCGTCGGCGCGCTGAAGCGCGGCCGGCACGACGCCGTAGAGCGGTCAGGAAATCGGTTCAGCGTGCGCTCGTCGGCATGCGACAGCTCGAGCAGCCACGCCAGCGCGTTGAGGACGATGATCGTGATGGTGATGGTAGGAACCGTGCGGGACGGGATGACGTCCCGGAGCGGGAATCATTCAGATCTGTATTGCGGATTGAGGATTGCGGACTGCAGATTTATTGCGGATTCAATCCACGATCAATCTGCAATCCGCGATCCTCAATCTGCAATTCTCTAGACTCCGTGTCCGTAGCCGACCGCTTCGACGTGCGCGACGCGCACCAGATGCGCCGCGCGGACGCGTTGGCGTGCGGACGCGATCGACGATGCGCCGCAGGTCGCCGTCGCCGATCGCCTTGCGATGCTCGCCGAGCGCGATGACCGCGTGGTAGACCTGATCGATTTCCGCGGTGCGGTCAGCGTGAAGCCGAGCGCCTCGCAGCGCGACTGCACGGCGTGACGTCCGGAGTGGCGGCCGAGCACGAGCCGCGACGACGCGGACTGGCCGACGTCCTCCGGCCGCATGATCTCGTAGGTGCGCGGATCCTTCAGCACGCCGTCCTGGTGGATGCCGGCTTCGTGCGCGAACGCGTTGCGTCCGACGATCGCCTTGTTGGCCTGCACCGGCTCGGCTGGTGAGCTCGCGAGAGCAGCTGGCTCGTCGTCGAACAGCGCGGTCGACTTGATCTGCGTGTCGTAACGGCAGCCGATCGCTGCCGGCACGCGCAGCGCCATCACGATCTCTTCGAGCGACGCGTTGCCGGCGCGCTCGCCGATGCCGTTGATCGTGCACTCGACCTGGCGCACGCCGCCCTGATCGCCGCCAGGCTGTTGGCGACCGCCAGGCCGAGGTCGTCGTGGCAGTGCGCGCTGAACACCGCGCGGTCGGCGTTCGGGACGCGCGCGCGGATGATCGCGCGAAGAACTCGCGCAGTCTCGTCCGGCGTGCGCGTAGCCGACCGTGTCGGGCAGGTTGATCGTCGTGCGCGCCGGCGTCGATCACCGCCTCGATGACGCGGCACAGAAAGTCGCGATCGCTGCGCGTCGCGTCCTCCGCCGAGAACTCGACATCGTCGGTGAACCGGCGCGCGCAGCTTGACCGCGCTCGACGGCGGCGTCGAGGCATGCCTCGCGCGTCATGCGCAGCTTGCGCCGTGAGATGCAGGTCGGATGTCGCGAGGAACGTGTGGATGCGCGAGCGCTCGGCCGGCGCGAGCGCGCGCGCCGCTTCCTCGATGTCCTGGCGCCGGCAGCGCGCGAGCGCGGCGATCACCGGCCGCCGCACCGTCGCGGCAATCTGCCGCGACGGCCTCCGAATCGGCCGGCGACGCGATCGGGAAGCCGGCCTCGATGATGTCGACGCCGAGCGCGTCGAGCGCGCCGCGCCATCGGCAGCTTGTCGCCGGCACGTCCATCGAGAAGCCGGGCGCCTGCTCGCCGTCGCGCAGGGTCGTGTCGAAGACGACCATCGCGTGGATCATCGCTCATGGCCTGTGTTGTGCGCCGTCGGGCTGCTAGAAGTCAAAGTGATAATCATTACGATAAAGATAAGGCAGTCATTGCTGATGCCGGCATGGATCTGCACGCCCTGAAGACCTTTCTGGCCGTCGCCCAGGAGCGCAGCTTCTCGCGTGCCGCGGCCAAGGTCCACCGCACGCAGCCCGCGGTGAGCCAGGCCGATCCGCCGCCTCGAGGTCGACCTCGGCGAGCAGCTCTTCGACCGCTCGTCGAAGACCGGCACGCTGACCGACGCCGGCAAGATGCTGCAGAACTACGGGCAGCGGCTCGTCCGGCTCGCCGAGGAGACCGAGTCGGCCGTGCGCGAGCTGCGCGATCTGCGGCGCGGCCGGGTGCTGATCGGCGCCAACGAAGCGGCCGTCCACACGCTGCTGCCGCTGATCGCGCGCTTCCGCCGCGCGCTATCCGGACATCGCGATCGACGTCCGCCGCGTGCCCGCGCGCGGCAGATCGCGGTCGAGGTCCAGCAGGGCAGCCTCGACTTCGGCGCGCTGACGTTTCACCCCGGCGGAAGACAGGGCTGCTCGAGGTGCCGGTCGGCAGCGACGAGCTCGTGCTGCTGACACCAGCAATACGTAACTGA
>ERZ1370068.9506-contig-8280_pt1 | contig 55616 bp, 90 predicted proteins | sample MGYA00561227_ERZ1370068 | MGnify/ENA primary metagenome ERZ1370068 (study PRJEB38410, sample SAMEA6850437) | metagenome | study: Metagenomic assessment of the ecological functions of the soil: analysis of the soil microbiota associated with the... | reverse complement strand
CTGGGGCATGCCGCAGCACCCGGTCTACCTGTGGACGCTGCCGATGTTCCACTGCAACGGCTGGTGCTTCCCGTGGACGATGGCCGCCAACGCCGGGACCAACGTCTGCCTGCGCAAGGTCGAAGCCGGAGCCGATCTTCGAGCTGATCAAGAAGCACAAGGTGACGCACTACTGCGGCGCGCCGATCGTGCACTCGATGCTGATCAACGCGCCCGAGGAGATGAAGCGCGGCATCGACGCACAAGGTGCAGCGGCATGGTCGCGGCGGCGGCGCCGCCGGCGGCGATGATCGAGGGCATGGAGACGCATGGGCTTCGACATCACCCACGTCTACGGCCTGACCGAGGTCTACGGCCCGGCGACGGTCTGCGCCAAGCACGACGGAGTGGGACGCGCTCGACATCGGCGAGCGCAGGCGCGCCTGAACGGCCGCCAGGGCGTGCGCTACCTGATGGAGGAGGGCCTGACGGTGATGGACCCGCAGACCATGCAGCCGGTGCCGGCCGACGGCGAGACCATGGGCGAGATCATGTTCCGCGGCAACATCACCATGAAGGGCTACCTGAAGAACCCGAAGGCCACGCGAGGAGGCCTTCGCCGGCGGCTGGTTCCATTCCGGCGACCTCGGCGGTGATGCAGCCCGACGGCTACGTCAAGATCAAGGACCGCTCCAAGGACGTCATCATCTCGGGCGGCGAGAACATCTCCTCGCTCGAAGTCGAGGACGTGCTCTACCGGCATCCGGCGGTGATGGCCGCGGCGGTGGTGGCGATGCCGGACGAGAAATGGGGCGAAACGCCCTGCGCATTCGTGGAAATCAAGACCGAATTCAAAAGTGACCGAGAAGGAGATCATCGAGTTCTGCCGGCAGCACATGGCGAAGTTCAAGGCGCCGCGCGCGGTGGTGTTCGGCGAGCTGCCGAAGACCTCGACCGGCAAGATCCAGAAATTCGTGCTGCGCGAGAAGGCCAAGTCCGCCAGCGCCATCGACACATGAGCGCAGTCCCCAAGCCGAGCAACCGATCCTGCTGCGCGAAGACCGCGACGGCGTCTGCACGCTGACGATGAACCGGCCGCAGCAGATGAACCTGCTGACCGCCGAGATGCTGGCCGCGCTGCAGGAGGCGTTCGATTCGCTGAAGAACGACAAGAACGTTCGCGTCGTCGTCCTCGCGGCGGCCGGCAAGGGCTTCTGCGCCGGCCACGACCTGAAGGAGATCCGCGCGCTCGAAGGAGCAGCCGAAGATCGACGGCGCTGTTCGACCAGTGCAGCCGCATGATGCAGACCATCCCGACGCTGCCGCAGCCGGTGATCGCGCAGGTGCAGGGCGCCGCCGCCGCGGCGCGGCTGCCAGCTCGTCGCGCAGTGCGATCTCGCGGTCGCCGTCCGACACGGCGAAGTTCGTCACCTCGCGGCGTGAACTGGGGGTTCTTCTGCTCGACGCCCGGCGTCGCCAGTCGGCCGCAACCTGTCAGCGCAAGCACGCGATGGAGATGCTGCTGACGGGCGAGCTGATCGACGCGCGCAACGCGCGCTGGAGTGGGGCCTGGTCAACCAGGTGGTCGCCGCGAGGACGCTCGATGCCGCGAGTCGCTCGCGCTGGCGAAGAAGCTCGCGCGAAAAGCCGCCAGCCACCGTCGCCGCCGGCAAGCGCGCCTTCTACCAGCAGATGGATCTTGGACCTCGCGCAGGCCTACGAGCTCGCTGCCGGCGTCATCGCCTCCAGCTTCGCGCACGAGGAAGGCCGCGACGGGATGGACGCCTTCATCGAGAAGCGCCCGCCGCCGAAGCATGAATGAGATCGTAAGTGATTCCCGTAGCAATCGCGGTGCTGCTGCCGTGCCATCAGGTTGCGGCTCAGATGTTCAAATGCACCGATGCGGCTGGCAAGAGACTCGTACAGCTCCACGGAATGCAGCGCCCTCGGACTGAAGGACGCTGGTGAGGTGAAGGACCGGCTCAACACGAGCCCTGCCTACCGGCCGCCGCCCGGATCAGCCGCGCCGTCGGCGCCCCGTTGCATCCGCGCCGAGCGCGCCGGCCTGCCGCGAACTTCGAGCCGGAGCGGCGCTGCTTCACCACGACCGTCAAGGTGTCGGTCACCGCGCTGCAACGACAAGCCGGACGAGAACCGCAGTAGCGCGGCGGCTACGTCCGGTCCGCCGAGCTCGCTTCAGCGTGAAGACGTAGCTCACGTTGTCGAGCGGCTTGTGGCAGGCGAGGCACTCGGCCTGGTTCGCCGGCCGGTGCTGCTCGTCGGTGCGTGAACACGGCGTAGTTCCAGTCGGCGTTGCGCAGCATGTCCGGGGATGTCCTTGCCCCAGCCCGCGCCGCTCTGCATCGCGGTGAACAGCAAGCAGCTTCTCCGGCTCGAAGAAGCCGTCCGTGCCCATCACCGGCTTGCTTGTTGGCGTCGAGCTTCGAGCCGGCGTACACCTCGGCGAAGAGGTACGAGCCGGTCTGGCAGGGGCTTGTTCGCCTTCGCCGCGTCGATCGCCGCCTTGTTGGCGTAGTAGTGGCGGACCTGGCGCGTCGCCGGGAAGTTGATGGTGTGGTACTTGACGAAGCTCTGCTTGTAGTCGTCCGGGAAGGTGACGTTGGTCTTCGCCAGGTTGGGCAGCGAGCGCCGACTTCGCGGTCGCCTGGCTGGCGCCCGGCTGCGAAGCGAAGAACGCCGCGACGTTCGTGATGTCGGCGGCGCGAAGCTGCGTGGCGATCGCGGCCATGGTCGCGATCGGCGGGTCGCGGTTCGGCGCCTTGCGCGAGCCGTCCTTGAACGCCTTGAGCTGCGCTCTCGATGTAGGCCGCGCGCTGCGCCGGCGAGGTTCGGGATCGTGTCGCTGACGCTGACGCCGTTGGCGCCGTGGCAGGCGGCGCAGACCTGCGCGACCTTGGCTTTGCCGGCTTCGATGTCCGCCTGCGCGAACGCGAGCGGCGTGACCAAAGCGAGACCGAATCCGAGCAGTGCTTTCATGACTTCCTCCCTTTGGGCGGGCATGCTAGCACCGTCACGCAGCACTCGCACGACTCGCCTGCTAGCGGCAGGAAGTGACCCGGTATTCCAGGATGATCGGCACCAGTCAAGCCATTGGCCGGGCAGGGCGACTCTGCCCGCCATCCACCTGCCGTAGACCGGATGGACGATGGTGCCGACTCTGTTCCGGTTGTCGAGAAAGAGAAGCGCCCGCGAACGGGAACGTGCCGCCGTTGAGCCCGTCGCCCCAGTAGTGCGTGCGCGCCGCATCGATATACATGAAGTACCTCAGATATTGGAGGTTGGCTGTCGCGCATGAAGCGGTTCGGCTCGCCGGGTATCGCCTTCAGCTAGGTGACGTCGACATCGACGCTGAGACCATCCGCCAGTGGCGACCGGGTGCACGTGACGCTGAGCGGTGTTGTTGCCCATTGATCGGCGGCGCGGCTCGGTGTCATCTGCCCGCGGCCGAAATCGAAGACCTGCGCATTGATCTGGCAATCCGCCGGACGCGCCGGGCACGATCCTCCGCCGGCGGCTCTCGGGACCGCTCAACTGGGCCCACGCAGAAAGCGGAAGCAGCGCGCAGCACGCCGCCAGCACGAAGCGCGTCATTGGCACGTAAAGGACCCCAGCGTGGACCCCGAGGCGAAATCCGTCCGGCAGCTCGACCGTGGCGCGGCAGGCACGCTCGCCGATCCGGACCTGCAGGACGTTGGGCTTGCCGCGCTCGAGGCCGCTCACGTACACGCGTCCCTGCCGGGCCACCGGAAACTCCTCCTCGGCCTCGCCGATGCGCGCGGAAGCGCCCGCCGGCACCGGCCGGCCGCTCGCCTCCATCAGCGTGAGCGTGGCCGAGAGCCTGCGCAGGACACCCATGTCCACCAGCGCGCCCATGCGGTTTGCGATCTTCACCTGCTTCGCATTCTCCCCGAAGGAGCCCTCCAGCGGAATGTCCTCGGCTTCGAACGTGATCGTGTTGGGGAGGAACCCGGACAGGCGCGGGATCACCGCGACGCCGCTGGCGTCGGTCTTGCCGACCGGCTGGCTGTTGGCGTACACCCGGACGTCCGGAAAGTCGGCCACTTTCACCATCGCAAAGCTCTGGTCGAGGTAGCGCGAAATCCGCCATTCGCCGCCCGCCGCCGCGATGCCGCCACGGGCGTAGGCCCGGGTGGCGCGGACGTCGAAGGAATCCGCCGCCTCGACGCCGAATTCCCCGACGCCCGTGCGCCAGAACGCGCCGAGCTCCAGGCGCTTGGCGTCGGACTGCTCGCCGGCGAGCACGCGATAGCCGAAGCTGTCGGTCTCCAGCAGGTTGCGGCTCACGTTGAGCAGCGCGTTCGTTTCCGACGGGTTGCTGCGGCGCTCGACGGAGACGGTGGCGAAGTCGCGCTCGCCCAGCGGCAGCGCCAGCATGATCGAGAAAACATTGTTGGTCGGCTGCTGGCTGCCCGAGAACCGCGAGAGGTTCGCGGTCAGCGTGGCCGACCGCGTCAGCGAAAACGATCCAGCCGAGCGTGGCGGTGTTGAACGTGCCCGTCTGGTCGTGCGTGCGCAGCCCCAGCACGTTCAGCCAGTTCCGGTCGGTGACCCGCGCGGACGCCGAGACCTGGCGCGTGCCGAGCGTGCGGATCTGGCCCGGGCTCGGAGGCGACGTCCACGTAATTCTGGGATTGCTGCTGCGCCGCGGCGCCGACGCTCCAGTTCCGCTCGTTGCGCTGGAAGAACGCCTTGCCGAGCTTGCCGGTGCCGTCGCCGGTGCTCGCGGCTCCGCCCACGCCCACCAGGCCGAGCACCGGCATCGTGACCTGGACCACGCCGCCCAGGTTGCCCCGGTCGGCCATGGCTTCCGCATGCCCCTCGAGCGTCAGCCAGTTGGTCACGCCGTAGCGATGGGTGGCGACCGCGGCGCAAGTCGCCGTAGTCGTTGCTCTCGACCGCGTAGTTGCGGCGCAGGAAGCCGGCCTCGTAGGAAAAATCGTGCAACCCTTGCTTGAGCATCGAGTCGTAGCGCACGTAGGGCACCACCGCCGTCGATTCCTTGCCGAACACGTCGCGCACGACCACCCTCACGTTGCCGGCGCCCACCGGAACGGGCAGGTTCTGCACGGAGAACGGACCGGGCTTGACCTGGCGTGGAATAGGCCTTGGCGTTGCCGATGTAGACGTCCACCGTCGACGGCACCACGGCGGTGCCGGCCACGTCCGCCTGACGGGTAGGTGATCAGCAGCGGCGCCGTGCCGAAATTGCGCTGGTACTGCAGGCCGCCCATGCGCACCGACGCGCCGTAGCTGCCGGCGCGCGTGATCGTGTCGCCCGCCACGGCGCTGGTGATGCGCTCCGGATCGTCGCGGCGGAACGCGGTGTCGAGGCGGATCGTGCCGCGGTCGTTGTTGCCGCTGAAGAAGCTGGAGGTAAACAGGCCCGGCCGGGCAAACGCCCCGATCTCCCAGTTGGCGCCGAGCGACGTGACCCCGGCAGTGCGGTCGTAACGCAGGTCGTAGTTGAGGAAGCCGCCGCGCGCGTAGGTCACGGGAAGGCGGTCCTCCATCACGAACGACGTCGCGGGAGCCGCCATACAGCTCCGGCGGAAAGTCGAGCGCGAGCGTGAGCTGTGCCGGATCCAGCTGGTACTTGAGCCCGATCCCTCCACGCAGAGCCAGCGCGCGCCGGAAAAGCTCTGCAGGCTCAGCTTCTCGGGCGCGATGCCCCACTCCTTGAGCTCGGGCTCGCCGATGTAGAGCGGGCCGCCGGGGGCAAGGAAGCGCACCGGAATCACTTCGCGCTCCTCGCCGTTCACGATCGGCTGAACCAGCAGCGGCGCTACGGTGGCTGCGCGCTCGACGCCGGCCTGGCATGCCGGCGTCTGGGCATGCGCGGCAAGTGGCGGGGCGGCGGCGACTGCCGCCGCCAGGGTTACGGATGATCGCACGCAGGTTCAGCGCGTGACGTCGGCCGAGAAGCTGCCCCGGTCGGTGATGACCTTCAGCTTGAGGGGCCCGTCAGCCTGGATCCTCAGCGGGTAGTCTCCCGTCAGCGTATTGCCGGCCAGCACGTAGGCCGCCGAGGGCACCTTGAGCAGCTCGCCCGCCTTGGCGGAGCTCAGCACCCATTCCCGCAGCTTGAGGTTGGCCTTGCCGGTGTTGCGCAACTCGATGTTGACCACGTCCTTCGCCAGCGACGCCTTCAGCGCCGCCTGCCCCTTGGCGATCGGGCCGGACGCGGGCGCGACGAAGACGGGGATCGCCATCGACACCACGGTCTTCAGCGCATTGGGACGGATCTCCTTCGCCACGGGGACTTCGTCGATGAAGACCCGGTAGGCGTGCTCGGCGGCGTCGAGCGGCCGGTTGAGCTGGATGCGCACGACCTGCGACGCCCCCTTCTCCAGGCGGAACGTCGCCGGCGCGAGCAGCAGGTCGTCGGTCTGCGCGTAGCTGTCGGTCCGGTTCTGCTGCTTCCAGCTGACCGCCCGCACCTCGAAGGTCTTCGCCTCCTCCGTATTGGTGACGGTCAGCGACGAGGTGCGATTCTTGCCGAGCTCCGCGCGCAGCGGCACGACGGCGAAGCCGCCCGCCAGCGCGCTGCAGCAGAAAACCAGCAATACCCACAGGCAGACGGTGCGCAGCATGGCGGTCTCCTCAGTAGTAGATGCGCACGGTGATGGTGTCCTGCGTAGTCGCCGGCCGGAACGACCTGGGCGGCAGGAACCGCGCCGAATACCGTGTGATCCACCGCGAGGCCGGTCCCGACGCCGGTCACGGTGTCCGTGCCGGTCGTATTGCCCCAGATGGTGCTGCGCGCCGAGTCGGAATAGAGCTGGTAGTTGAGGGCGTTCGCTCCCGACACCATTTTCCGCGTGATTGACCGTCGCGCCGGGCGACGTGCCCTCGTTGAGGCCGACTTGGTAGCTAGAGCCCGGCGCAACCGCTCCGGCGTGGATACGCTCGAAGTGCAGACGACGGGCGTGACTCTGACGATTCCCGTCTACGGCCAGAGTCCCCGGCGGGCAGCGGGCGCGAGAGGGCACGTACAGCGACACGATCACCGTTCGCGTCGTTTACTGATCACGACGCGCGCTACAGCCAGTCCGGGCAGGGCAGGCCCTTTTCCTTCAGGAACGCAGGATTGAAGAGCTTCGACTGATAGCGGCTGCCGGAGTCGGCGAGGATCGTGACCACGGTGTGGCCGGGGCCGAGGTCCTGCGCGAGCCGGATCGCGCCGGCGACGTTGATGCCGGTCGAGCCGCCGAGGCACAAGCCCTTCTTGCTTCAGCAGATCGAACACGACCGGCAGGGCCTCGGCGTCCGGGATCTGATAGGCGTCGTCGATCGGCGCGCCCTCGATGTTCTTGGTGACGCGGCCCTGGCCGATGCCTTCGGTGATCGAGCTGCCTTCGGCCTTCAGCTCGCCGTTCTTGAACCAGCTGATACATCGCCGCGCCCATCGGGTCGGCGACGGCGATCCTGACGTTGCGTGTTGCTGCTCCTTCAAGCACAAACGCGACGCCGGACAGCGTGCCGCCGGTGCCGATCGAGCAGGTGAAGCCGTCGACCTTGCCGCTGCGTCTGCTCCCAGATCTCCGGGCCGGTGCGTGCGGTAGTGGCCGTCGCGGTTGGCGGTGTTGTCCCACTGGTTGGCCCAGAACGCGCCGTTCGGCTCCTTGCGCCAGCTCGCTCGGAGAGCGCTGGAGCGTACGTAGTTGCCGGATCCTTGTACGGCACCGCCGGCACCTCGCGCAGCTCGGCGCCGCACAGCCGCAGCATGTCCTTCTTCTCCTGGCTCTGCGTCTCGGGGATGACGATCACGGTGCGGTAGCCGCGCGCGTTGCCGACCAGCGCGAGGCCGATGCCGGTGTTGCCGGCGGTGCCCTCGACGATCAGCGCCGCCGGGCTTGAGCAGCGCCGCGCTTCTCGGCGTCGAGGATGATGTACGAGGCCGGCGCGGTCCTTCACCGAGCCGCCCGGGTTGAGGAACTCGGCCTTGCCGAGGATGTTGCAGCCGGTGAGCTCCGAGGCGCCGCGCAGGCGGATCAGCGGCGTGTTGCCGATGCTGCCGACGAAGCCGTCGCGAACGTTCATGGCGGATATTCTAGGTTTTCAGGAAGTCGAGCAGCAGGCGGGCGACCGCCTCGGGCTGCTCCCTGCTGGACCCAGTGCCCCGCGCCCGGGAGAAGGTGGCAGCCCCGCATCTGCGTGCAGGCCTGGCGCTGCATGCGCTCGAGTGCGCCGGGCACCTGGTAGATGCCCCAATCGGCGGCGCCGGCGATGAACAGCGACGGCACATCGATGGATCGACCTCGAAAGCCCGATCAACTCTGCGATGAAGTCGGGTGCGGTGCCGCACCGGTACCACTGCAGTCCGCCCTGGAACCCGGTCTTGCGGAACGTCTCGGCATACACGGCCAGCTCCTCGCCGGTCAGCCACGCGGCCGCGTGTTTCGGCATCTCCGGTGCGACGGTCTCCGGCCATGTTTGTGTCGAGCGCCATGACGTAGTAGGTCGGCAGCTTCGCCAGCTCTGGCGCGTTCCAGGATTTGAGGGATGTGGGCCTGGTTGCCTTCCAGTCCGCGCTCTGAAGTGATAGTAGGCGCGCAGGAAGGCCGCGATGCCCTGCGGGCAGTCGCGCATGTCCGCATCCGCCTCGCGCGTCGAGTAGTACCACTGGTAATGCTTTCTGCCGAGGCTGGCCAGCTCGCCGGTGGATCTCCGCGGATGGCAGCACCGAAGGCGGGCCGCCGAATGGCGCGCTCATCAGCACCACGGAGCGGAAAACGTCGGGCTGGATCAGCGCGGCGTAGGCCGCGACTGGCGAGCCGAAATCGTGGCCGACGACGTGCGCCTGCCCGATCTGGAGTGCCGAGAGGAGCGATGCCGCGTCCTCCCACCACGTTGAGGATCCGGAACGAGCGGAGGTCTCCGTCGTAGCGGCCATCCCACCCGTCGTGCGGCCGTAGCCCCGCTGGTCGGGCGCCAGCACGTGGAAGCCCGCCGCCGCGAGCGCCGGCATCACCTGCGCCAGCTGTGGAGAGGTTCCGGGAAGCCGTGCAGCAGCAGAACGCACGGCCGCTGGGCGCGCCGGCCTCCAGCATGTGCATGCGCAATCCGTTGACCGAATCGACGAACCGGATTTCGCGCAGGCTCCCTGGCCGGCGATTTTGCCCAGAACGATTGCGCTAAGCAGGCCATTGCCCTGAGAGGCCCCAGGCGCGTGGACCGGAAATGCCGCGCCGCCGCCGCCGGCAAAGAGCTTGATGGGCCTGCCTGTCGAAACTAGTGACTCGTGCCTGCTGGTCGACCACCAGACCGCCCTGCGGTGTGGAAGAGGGCGCCGGTCACCTTGATGCCGTAGTAGGGAGGACGAGGGTGGGCTTCTTCGAGAAATCCCTGCCGAAAGCGATCCTGCCCTCCGGACGCATATCGCCTCACCTTTTCCAGCGTTTCTTCCAGCCGGGGCAGGGAAGGATTCATTTTCACCGCGCCCGCATCCTGCGCATCGCGGTAATCGGGGAAGGTCATGCCGAGCCGATGCAGGCGCTCGTCATAGATGCACCACGCGACGCCGCCCGGCTGCTGCAACACCGGCACGCATTGCTCCGAGTACCCGAGATGCTCGTTGGAGAAGCGTTGACCGTCTGCATTGACCTGTATTCCGCCCTCGGTCATCAGCGCCCAGGTGACGAGGATGTTCTGCGGCGTCGCCACCGAGCCGTGGCCCTGGTAGCCGCTCATGTCCGCGGATCGCGGCGCCGAGCTTCGTGCCCCAGCGCACCGCGTCGCCCTGGTTGCCGGCGTGGCCGAAGTAGAGCGCGCTCGCGGCTTCGGGAATGTGCTCGCGCACCATCGCCGCGTTGCCGCCGAAGCCCGAGCAGGCGAGCACCAGCGCGCCGTACTCGACCGATTCCTCTGCTGCCGTCCGGTCTTTCGAACTTCACCGACTCTTCTGCCACGTGCGTGACGCGCGCGGAGCGTCAGCACGTCGACGCCTTTCTCGGAAACAGCTTTGACAGATAAAACATCAAGGCTGCGCCGGTCTTCTCCGGCACCGAATGCATGCGCTCCACGCTGTGCCCGGGATAGAGGAAGCCTTCGACGAGCTGGAACGGAACGCCGTGCGCGTCGGCCAGCCATTCGATCGCCGGGCCCGAGGCGCGGCAGATGGCGTCGACGAGTCCTCGCATCCGCCTGCCCGTGATTCTTCTTCTGGATGTCGGCAGACATGCGTTCCGCCGAATCGTCGCCGCGCTGGAAGCGCGTCGGCGCGGCCGGAACGAAGCCGGAAGAAAGCGCGGTCGAGCCCGAGGGCGTCGCGTCGCGCTCGAGGACCAGCACTTCCTGCCCGGCGTCCTTCGCGGCGAGCGCGCGCCGTCAGGCCGCAGGCGCCGGCGCCGATGACGACGACCGGGACCTTCAAGCGGTGGGGCGGTGCAGGTAGCGCCCGCGCGGCGCGCCGACGACCTTGCCGTTCTCGCAGACCAGCTCGCCGCGCAGGAAGGTCGCCTTCACCTTGCGCGGACAGCTCGATGCCCTCGAACGGCGTGTAGCCCTGCGTCGATTCCGAGTCGGCGGCGCGGATCGGTCCAGGTCTCGCGTCGGATCGACGAGCACGAGGTCGGCGTCCAGGCCCGGCGGCGATGTCGCCCTTCGAGTTCAGCGCCGAAGCGGCTGCGCCGGGTTGTAGCTGGTGAGGCTCGGCGATGCGGTTGCAGCGACAGGCCGCGCTTCGTGCCCTCGGAGACGCAGCGCCGGCAGCAGATACTCGGTGCCGCCGAAGCCGGACTTGGCGAGCCAGATGTTGCCGAAGGCGTTCTTCGCCGCCTTGGTCTCGTGCCGGCAGCAGGCGTGGTCGCTCACCACCCAGTCGATCTTGCCTTCGAGCAGCTTCTCCCACAGGAACTCGACATCCTCGCGCGGGCGGATCGGCGGATTCACCTTGGCGAGCACGCCGGCCTTCGAGTTCGATGTCGAGCATCAGGTGGCCGATCGTCACCTCGCGGCGGAAGTCGATGTGCGGGAACACATCCGCCATCTGCAGCGCCGCCGTCAGCGCCTTCCTCGAGGACAGATGCAGCAGGTTGATGTTCGGCAGCGCGGTTTCGTTGGCGAGATAGGAGGCGATGAACACCGCCAGGCCTTCGGAGTGCGGCGGGCGCGACGGCGTGGTAGGCGGCGAGGCCCTTGAGGCTTCTTGCGCGCCTCGACTGATCTTCGTGTACGCGGTCATGATCTCGGCGGTCTCGCAGTGCAGCGACAGGCTGATCTGCGCGGCCTTCTCCGGGAAGCGCTCGCGCGCCGCCTGCACGCCGCGCATCGACGAACTCGAAGTGCGCGTAGTCGTAGCGCTCGTCGGGGCCGATCATCAGGAAGTCGCGCTGGCTGTCGGAGCGCGCCGTGCAGGCCGTGCGAGCCGTAGAACATGAAGATCTTGAACGAGCGACACGCCGTGCTTCTCGATCAGATCTGGTATTTCGCGAAATGTGCGTCGCGATCCATCGGCGCGAGGTGGAAGCCGTAGTCGACGTGGAAGCTTCCCTGCCGAGATCTTCAGCACCTCGGGGAAGAACTTCGCGTACGGCCCGCCCTTGTTCAGGTAGTACTGGCCGGTGCGGAAGTAGTTGAGGCTCGAGGTGACGCCGCCCTGCGCCGCGGCGCGGCTCTCGCTGACCGCGTCCTCGGCGAGCGGCGAGTAGATGCCGGTGTGCATGTGCGCGTCGACCACGCCGGGAAAGGCGAGCCAGCCCTTTGCCGTCGTAGACCTGCTTCGCTTCGCCGCGGAAATTGCTGGCCGACCGCGGAGAACTTTCCGCCGGTGATCGCGATGTCGGCCTCGCGACGACCTCGCGCGCTCGGGCCGCACGACGCGGACGTTCTTGACGACGAGGTCGTAGCTGCATTTCTTCAGGCGCTTCTCGAGGTGCGGCGAGCAGGCCGCCGTCGCGCACCATCTGCATGAGATGCGGCGGGATCGGCTCGCAGGCGAGCACCTCGCCGCGTGGTCTCGTTCTCGATCCTGCCCTTCTCGAAGTCGACGCGCAGCACGTCGCCCGCGCTGGATGCGCTTCGCCTCAGCGCACACCACCGCGGGCAGGCCGAGGTTGAGCGCGTTGCGGTAGAAGAGGCCGGCGAAGGACTCGGCGACGAGCGCCGCGACGCCGAGGTGCCGCAGCGCCTCCGGCGCCTGCTCGCGCGAGGAGCCCGTGCCGAAATTGCGACCGCCGACGACGCACATCACCCGTTTCACTGTCTTTGAAGAAGTCCGAGGCAGATGCTCTCCATGCAATGCTTCGCGATCTCGCGCGATCGCCGGACTTCATGTAGCGCCCCGGCGCCATGGCGTCGGTATCGACGTTGTCGCCGAACACCCAGGCTTTCATGCCAGCGCCTCGCGCGGATCGCGGATCCGGCCGGCGATCGCCGACGCCGCGACCGTGTAGGGCGAGGCGAGGTAGACCTGCGCTGCAGGCGATCCCATGCGGCCCTTGAAGTTGCGCGCCGTGGTCGAGATGGCGACCACGTCCGGGCCGAGCAGGTGCCGCCGTAGCCGGCGCACATGCCGCAGCTGTTGCCGAGCAGCTCCGCGCCGGCGTCGAGCAGGATCTGCAGCGTGCCCTCGCGTCTCGGCGGTCTGCTGGTCGCGCAGGCTCGCCGGGGCGACAACCAGCTTCGACTCGGGACTTTCTTGCCCTTGAAGACCTGCGCGGCCATGCGCAGGTCTTCGAGCTTCGCGCCGGTGCAGGCGCCGATGTAGGCGAAGTTGATCTTGACGTTCGCGAACTCCCTGGCCGGCTTGGAGTTCGCCGGGCTGTGCGGCGCGGCGACCTGCGGCTCGAGCTCCGCGGCGTTGAAGCGGTGATGGGCGAGAAAGCGCGCGTCGGGATCGCTGTCCCAGGTTTCGATCTTCGGTGTTCAAGAATGACTTGCGGTCACTCGAATCCGAAGCGATCAGACCCGTCTGCGCGCCCAGCTCGGCGGCCATGTTGCAGAGGGTCATGCGCTCCTGCATCGGCAGCGGCGCGGATCGCGTCGCCGCGGTACTCGACCGCCTGGTACTGGCCGCCGTCCAGGCCGAACTTGGCCGATGAGGAACAGCATCACGTCCTTCGCCGACACGCCGGCGCGCGAAGCGGCCGGAGAAGTCCATGGCGATGGTGTGCGGCACCTGCAGCCAGATCTCGCCGGTGACCAGCACGCCGAGCATCTCGGTCGCGCCGACGCCGAACATGTAGGCGGCGAACGCGCCGCCGGTGGGCGAATGGCTGTCGCCGCCGACCGCGAACATGCCCGGACGCAGGTGGCCGCGCTCGGGCAGCACGACGTGGCAGATGCCCTGCATCGTCGTAGAAGTTGCTGCACGCCGGTCTCGGCGCGCCCAGTCGCGCGCGATGCGGATGATCCGCTTGCGACTCCTCGTCGGTCGCGGGCAGGTAGTGGTCGGTGATCAGCACCACCTTGTCCGGATCCCAGACCTTCGCGCCCAGGCGCTCGAGCATCGGCTTCACGCGCCGCGGCCCGCCCGAGTCGTGCATCATCGCCAGGTCGACCTTGCAGGTGACGATCTCGCCGGGCGCACCGCCTTGCCGGCGGCGCGCGAGACCGAGCTTCTCGGCGAGCGTCTGGCTCATCCCTGCTCCAGAAACTCCTTCAAGCGCTTTCTCCGGCGGCTTCACGAAGTTCGAGCGCCGGCTGACCTTGGCCATGCCGCAGCTTGCGCAGCTTGATCGCCAGCTCCGGCGCTCTTGGCGATGAGCGTGACGCCGTTCACCACCGGCGCGCCGTCGAACTCTGCCGGAGAAGAGCATCATCGGCAGGCCGCCGGCCGGCACGATGACGTCGGCGCCGGCGTCGAGCAGCGTGCGGCACTCGCGTTCCCAAAGTGGTTTCAGTTTCTCAAACGCTTCCTTGCTCGCGAAGGCATCGATGAAGTCGGCCACCGTCGCCTCGACCGCGCGCACGCCGACCACGCGCTGCTGCAGGCCGTAGCGGATCACCTGGTCCTCGTGCCACGGGATGAAGACCGGGTTGATGGTGATCGAGGCCGAGCTTGCGGCCCAGCGTCAGGCGTGCAGCAGCGTGGTCTCGCCCAGGCCGAGCACCGGGATCTCGGCCACCGACTTCACCTCGGCCAGGCCCGCGTCCTGGAAATGCGTGATCGCCATCGCGTCGTAGCCCTGCTTCTCGGCCTCGACGCGCGTTGCGGATCAGGTTGCGCGCGATGCGGAACTCGGTGATGCGCGTGCGTCGTCGTCGCCGGCGGCGTGGTGGTGTGGAAGGTCGCCGAGAACTCGGGATCGAGGATGCTCTTGAGGTGCGCCTCGACCTTGGCGATGTAGGGCGCCATGTGGACCTTGTCGGTCGCGCCCTGGAACCAGATCTTGTAGGTCATTTAGTTTCTCCATCAGCGCGAGAACTCGCAGCGGGCTGCCGCTGCCGTTGCGGATCTTGAGCGGCGCGGCGATCGACGACCGCGCCGGTCGGCGGCAGCTGGTCGAGGTTGGTCGAGGCACTGCAGGCCGTAGCGGCCCGCGCCGTGCATGTAGTAATGGCAGGGGTAGGGCGGGCGCAGGTGCTGCGCCTGGCCGGCGTCGGTGCCGATCGACTCGGTGCCGAAGCCGAGGATGTCGCGCTCCTCGACCAGGAACTTCACCGCGTCGATGTCCGGCCCGGGCGTGTGCTGGCCGGTCTCGTCGTAGTTCTGGTAGGCCGCCGGGTCGCCGCGCGCTTCGACCAGTCGGTGCGCATCAGCACCCAGGAACGCGGCGGGATGCGGCCGTGCTTCTTCTCCCAGACTTGATGAATTTCTTCGTCAGAAGAAAATCCGCATCCTTCGCCGACTCCTTGCGAGCAATCGATGCACGCAAGCCGGGCCGATGAAGTTCTCCGGCGGAATGCGTGTCGACCGGCGTTGTTCGGCAGGTCCTTGCCCGAGACCCAGTGGACCGGCGCGTCGAAGTGCGTGCCGGTGTGCTCGCCGCAGGAGAAGTTGTTCCAGTACCAGGCCGGGCCGCGCTCGTCGTAGCGCGACACCTCCTCGATGCGGAACGGCCACGCCTGGCCCATCTCCGGCGGCAGCGAGATGTGCGGAAACTCGGGCGACAGGGTCTGGGTGAGGTCGATGACGCGGATCTTTCCCGCGGAGAGCTTCTTGATGAAGTTCCAGTCTCATGCCGACAGCTCCCGCTCCAGCGCCTTGGGATTGTCGCGCCAGCGGGCGAGCCATTCCTGCGCCACGTCGCCGGGATAGACGTCCTCGATCGCCTTCCTGCAGCGCCTTGACGATCGCGGCGGCGAGCGCCGCCGGCGCGACCTTGGGCGGCGGCAGGAGCTGGTTCCACTCGTCGTCGATCGGGCCCGGGAAGACGTTGACCACCCGCACGCCCGCCGGGCGCATCTCGGCGCGCAGGCACTGCGCGAGCGAGTGCGCGGCCGCCTTCGAAGCCGAGAAGGTGCCGTGCGGCGGGAAATTGGCGAGCGCGTAGATCGACAGCACGTTGACCCACGCCACCGCGCTCGACTGGCCGTCGGCGCCGCGCGCGCGCATCACCGGCCGAGCTCCTGCGCGAGGCGCAGCAGGCCGAAGTAGTTGACGTCCATCTCGGCGCGCGCCGTCTCGACGCCGGCGCGGTTGCCGATGCCGAAGGCGCGATGGTGCTCGGCGTTGTTGACCACGATGTCGACCTTGCCGCCGATCTCGGCCGCCACCTCGCGCACGTTCTTCGAGTCGGTGAGGTCGAGCGGCAGCAGCGTCACCTGCGGGAATCTTTTCCAGCTCGTCGAAGCCCGGAGAACTTCTTCCAGGGCTCGGAATGGCCGACCCAGATGAGATCCGCTCTTGCCTTGACGAAGGCATGAACCAGGGACTGGCCGAGCGACGGTCTTGCCGTCGGTGATGAGCACCTTGCGGAATTTCGGATCGCAGGTGAACTCGCGCAGTTGCCGGTCATCTGGCCATGTCTGCTGTCTCCTTGCTCGGGTAGCGCCGCCGAGCACCGCCTGTCCGGCGCGGTCGAGCATTGCCCTGACGCGTACTCGCTGTTCGACTGCCTCGTGAAGATGCGCGACGACCGTCGGGCCGCAATCGAGCTTCACGAGCCGAGGCGCCACGGAAGGCGCTCGCGGAAGAACAGATCGTTGCTGTGATGCAGGACCGTGTCGCGCGAGCAGCTCGCCGCCGTCGGCCTGGATCTTCCAGATGCAGTTTGTCGAAAGGCACTTCTGGCAGGTTTCTCGCGGCGGGTACTGCACCGTGCCGCAGTCGCGGCACTGCTGCAGCTCGAAGCGGCCCATCGCCGCCGCGGCGGTGAGGCCGAGCGCGACGCGGCTGCGCGCCGCCGGCGGCAGCGTCGGCAGGCGCGTGCGCAGCACTGGATTCTTACGTTTGGGTCGTTCCAGCAAGAACTCGCCGCTCCTGAGCCGAGTCCACGATCGAAGTTGATCATTCCAAAGCCGCTCACGAGACCGAGTTTCGCATCCTTCACCTGCCGCGCGCGCCGGCCTCGCCGGTGAGCTGGCGGATCGCCTCGACCATGCCGAGGTAGCCGCCGGCCGCGCCCGCCTGCCCGACCGAGAGCTGGCCGCCGCTGGTGTTGAGCGGGAAGGTGCCGTCGCGGGTGAAGGTGTGCTTGCGCACGAACGCCGGCGCCTTCGCCCTTGGCGCAGAAGCCGAGGTCCTCGAGCTGCATCAGCGAGATCACCGGGTAGTCGTCGTAGGTCTCGACGAAGTCCATGTCTGCCGGGCCGACGCCCGCTTGCGCGTAGAGCTCGTCCCGGTCGAGCGCCCAGCCGGCGCGCATCTGCACCGGGTCGCTGGCGAAGGCGTTGTGCCGTTCGATGGTTCCGAGCAATTTCGCGTGACTGGCAGGCTTCAGTGCTTTTGCGCTTCTCCTCGCTCAAGAACCAGAAAGGCGTCCGCGCCCGCGCAGGGCATGACGCAGTCGAAGAGGTGCAGCGGCTCGGCGATCGGCCGCGCCGCCATGTACTCGTCGAGCGTCAGCGGTTTCTTGAACAGCGAATGCTCGAAACCGCAGGGCGTTGGCGCGCTGCGCGACGCAGAGCTTGCCGAAGTCCTCGCGCTTCGCGCCGTACTGTGCTCATGTAGTAGGCGGTCAGGAACGCGAAGCTGGCGTTCGGGCCGCCCGCGCCGTAGGGATAGACCGCGTCGCGCGCGAACTGGCTGAAGTTGGCGAGCGTCAGGCGGAAGGAGTCGACGTGGTTGGTGTCGCCCGCGAGGCAGGCGACGACGTCGGCGTCGCCCGCCTGCACCGCGCGCGCGCGCGGCGCAGCGCGACGACGCCGCTCGCGCCGCCGAAGGGCACGTGATCGAGCCAGCGCGGCGAGAGGCCGAGGTGCTGGGTCAGGCCGATCGCGGTGTCGGGGCGAGGGTGAAGCTGGAAACGGAGAGCCCGTCGATGCTCTCTTTGCAAGCCGGATTTTGCAAGAAGCGAAGCAAGAGCTCTCGCCAGCCACCAATGCGCTGCGCGGATCGAGTAGCGCACGTACGGCACCGTGACCGGCACCGCGACGGCGACTCCCTGGTAGCCCTGCCTCATGGCTTGCGCCGCTTGCGATCGCGCAGGTCGAAGCGGTACGCAGGATCGAGCGCGACGTCGGCGAGCTTCACCTTCTGCACCTTGTTGGTCGAGGTGACCGGCAGCTCGTCGATGAACGCGACGATGCCCGGCGCCTTGAAGTAGGCGAGGCGCTCCAGGCACCAGTCCTGGATCGAAATGGCGGTTTCCCGGTGCTCTTGTCGGATTGAGACGACGCAAGCCAGGACTTCCTCGTCCCGCACCGGATCCGGCGCGGCGATGACCGCGACCTGCTGCGACCGCCGGATGGCCGGCGAGCGCCGCCTCGACTTCCAGCGCGGCGATGTTCTCGCCGGCGCGGCGGATGATGTTCTTCAGGCGGTCGACGAAGTGCAGCGCGCCGTCCTCGCCGCGGCGCGCCGCGTCGCCGGTGTGGAACCAGCCGTCGCGCCAGGCCTCGGCGGTGGCTTTCTCGTCCTTCAGGTAGCCCGAGAAGAAGCCGCGGCGCGGATCGATCGCCTTCTGTCGGACCAGCATCTCGCCGTCGTCGCCGAGCTTGATTTCAAGATCGTCTTTGGCGGAAAACCGAAGCATCTCGTTCCGACGTGGCGCGGCTCGCGGCTCGCGGCGATCAGCGCGCCGCCGCCGGTCTCGGTCATCGCCCAGGCCTCGACCAGCGGGAAGCCGAAGCGCGCCTCGAACGCGGCGTGGTCCTTCGGATTCGCGTTGGCGCCGTAGCCGAAGCGCACCTGGTGGGATCGAACGACGTGCTTGGCAGGTTCAGCAGTATGGCCGGCATCACGCCAAGGTAGTGCACGATCGTGGCGCGCGAGTCGACCACGTCCCGCCACCAGGTCTTCGGGTGGAAGCGGTCGAGCTGCACGACGCAGCCCGCGGTGAGGATCATCGCGGTGGTCGATACCGCGAGCGCGTTCATGTGGAAGAGCGGCAGCGGCGTGATCAGCCGCTCCTCGCCGTCGCGCAGCGCGCACAGCCCGCCTTCCGCGAGATAGCGCCGGCCGACGTTGAGGAAATAGAAGTTGCTAGAGCAGGCAGCCCTTCGGCTTGCCGGTGGTGCCCGAGGTGTAGAGCAGGGCGCATTCGTCGGCGTCGCAGCGCTGCCGGCCGGCGGCGGATCGTCGAGTGTCGAGGCGTCGATCACCGCGCCCGCCTCGCTGTGCGCGAGCACGTAGTCGAGCTCGGCGCTGCGGTAGTCCGGATTGAGCGGCACGACGCTCGCGCCGAGCGAGTTGAGCGCGAGGAAGTGCAGCAGGAACTCAGGGCAGTTCGGCAGCTTGCAGGCCGACGCGATGGCCCTTGCCGTAGCCGCGCGCGCGGTAGCGCGCGGCGATCGGCGCGACGCGCTCGAGCGCCGTCGCCGTAGCTCAGCTCGGTCCTCTGCGGGTACGCCAGCAGGAACGGCCGGCGGGGATGCGCGCTGCGCGGTTTGCCTCGAAGGCGGAGAAGACCGTCGTCACTCGCCGATGGTAAGATGCCCCGAGAGATTCAGACAACGGGAGGGACACAGATGCTCAGAGGAATTTGCGCCGCGCTCGCCTGCGTTCTGGCTGCGCCGGCCTTCGCCGCCGACACCATCAGCGCGACGCACGTCTTTCCGGCGTCGCTCATCTACTCGCGCAGCTTCCTCGAGTTCGTGAAGAAGGCGAACGACGCCGGCAGGCAGCGAGTTCACCATCCAGGTGCGCGGCGGACCCGAGGCGATCGGCATGATGGAGCAGCCGCGGCGCGGTGCGCGAGCGGCGTGGTCGACATGGTCTACTCGCCGTGCGCGTTCTACGCCGCGGCAGGTGCCCGAGTGCGACGCGATGTCGGCCTCGATCGATCGACGGCCCGACGGCGCGCAAGAACGGCGGCACCGAGCTGCTGAACCAGATCCACCAGAAGCGCGCCGGGCGTGGTCCTGCTCGGCTGGGTCGACAGCGGCATCCGCTTCAACCTCGTGGTCGACCAAGGAGCCGAAGCTCGACGCGCAGCGGCCACATCGACATCAAGGGCTTCAAGGTGCGCGGCAACCCGATCTACAACGCCTTCCTCACCAACTACCTCGGCGCGCAGGTGATCAACCTCGCCGTCGACCGAGCTGTACACCGCGCTCGAGCGCGGCACGGTGGACCTCACCGCGTGGACGCAGATCGGCCTGATGGACCTGAACTGGGACCGCTACATCAAGTACCGCATCCTGCCGGACTTCTTCTCCACCGACCTGGTGATCCTGGTCAACCAGAAGAAGTGGGATTCGCTCTCGCCGAAGACGCGCGAGATCCTGCAGCGCGCCGCGATCGACGCACGAGAGTCTCCAGCCTGCGCGACCTGCAGGCGCTGTGGAAGAAGGAGCAGGCCGAGCTCGCCAAGCGCGGCATCAAGACCTGTCAGCCAGTCGGCCGACGCCTCGCAAGCGCTTCGTCGCCGGCGCGCGCGCCGCGAGCCTGCAGCGCATGAAGGAGCGCATGGAGAAGGCCGGCGGCATGGAGAACTTCGACAAGGTCGTCAAGCTCTTCACGCCGGGCCCGTGCCCAAGTAACGCCTTGCGCCTGCTGGCCAAGGGCTACGACGCCGTCGTCTACGGCATGGCCGTCGTCGCCGCCTTCCTGATGGCGGCGATGATGGTGGTCATCACGCTCGACGTGATTCTGCAGCAACCTCGGCTACCAGAGCTCGGCGCACTTCTTCACCTTCACCGAGTACGCGCTGCTGATCGTGCCGTGCCTCGGCGCGCCGTGGCTGGCGCGCGAGAAGGGCCATATCTACGTCGAGATCCTGCTGATGCACGCTGCGGCCGCGCGCGCGCGCCGCTGCATGACCTGGCGATCGGCGCTGTTCTGCATCGCGGTCTGCCTGATGATCGCCTGGTACGGCTTCGGGTGACGATCCACGACTACCTGCAGGCCGAGAAGGACGTGCGCTCGCTCGACATGCCGCGCTGGATGGTGGTGGTCTGGATCCCGCTGTCGTTCCTGATGATGGCGATCGAGTTCGCGCGCTTCCTCTGGCGGCGCGAGAACTTCCTCGCGCCGCTCTCCGACATCACCAGCTAGGCGCCGATGGCCTGGTACTGGGTCGCGACGCTCCTCTTCGGCACGGCGCTCGGGCTGATGATGCTCGGCGTGCCGGTGGCGATCGGCTTCTTCGCCACCAACGTGCATCGCGGCGATGCTGTTCATGGGCGGCGGCCCGGGCATCCAGCAGGTGATCAACAACGGCTTCGGCGCGATGACCAACTTCGCGCTGGTGCCGATCCCGATGTTCCTGCTGATGGGCGAGCTCTTCTATCACACCGGGCTCGCCGGCCGCTGCTTCAACGCCGCCGACAAGCTGCTCGGCAACATCCGCGGCCGCCTTGCCTACGTGACGCTGATCGGCGGCACCGCCTACGCCGGGCCGGCGGGCTCGTCGATGGGCGCCTGCGCGCTGCTCGGCCGCGCTGATGGCGCCGGAGATGATCCGGCGCGGCTACAGCAAGTACCTGTCGATCGGGCCGATCATGGGCGTGGGCGGCCTGGCGGTGATCATCCCGCCCTCGGCGCTCACGGTGCTGCTCGCGACGCTCGGCCAGACCGACGTCGGCGCGCTGCTCATCGCCGGCGTGATTCCCGGCTTCGTCCTGGCGACGATGTACGGCGTGCTGATCTGGGCCTGGGTGACGCATCGACCCGAATGCGGCGCCGCCGTACGTGGCGCAGACGATGTCGCACGCGCGAGAAGCTCCGCCTCGTTCTTCGTCGACGTGATCCCGATGGTGGCGATCATCGTGTTCTCGGTGGTGATCATGCTGGTCGGCTGGTGCACGCCGACCGAGGCGGCGGCGCTCGGCGCGGTGTCGGTGATCGTGCTCGCCGCCTGCTACGGCGAGATGACCTGGAAGGCGTTCGTGAAGTCGCTCGACGGCGCGCTGCGCGTGACGGTGATGGCGTTCCTGGTCATCTTCGGCTCGGCGACCTTCGCCGCAGGTGCTCGCCTTCACCGGCGCCTCGAGCGGGCCTGATCAACTGGGCGACTCGGCTTCCAGGTCACGCCGCTGCAGATGCTCGTTCATCATGATCGGCGTCATCATCTTCCTCGGCAGCTTCATGGACCCGCTCTCGAAGATGCTGCTCACCGCGCCGATCTTCTTCCCGCTCGCCAAGACGCTCGGCTTCGACCTCACCTGGTTCGGCCTGATCATGCTGCTCGCGCTGGAGATGGGCTACACCATGCCGCCGTTCGGCCTGCTGCTGTTCGTCATGAAGGGCGTGTCGCCGCCCGGCACGACGCATGAAGCGACATCTACCTCGCCGGGCATGCCGTTCATCGCCTGCGTGATGCTGCTGATCCTGATGGTCATCTATCTTCCGCCGCTGCGCAACCTGGCTGCCCAAAGATCAGCCCGATAGAGGAGATTGCATTGCCAAGCAACGTTGGAATGACCCGCGGCGCCGAGCTCGCGGGCAAGGTCGCGCTGGTCACGGGCGGCGCGCGCAACATCGGCCGCGCCATCGCGCGCGCGCTCGCCGCGGGCGGCGCATCGGTGATGGTGAACGCGAAGACCTCGAAGGCGATGGCCGAGGAGACGGTGAAGATGATCGGCGTCGTCGGCCGACTGTCTTCATTGCCGACGTGACCAACCCGCAAAGAAGTGCAAGCGCTTGGTAGAAGCGACTGTCGAAGCGCTTCGGCCGGCTCGACATCCTCGTCAACAACGCCGCGGTGCGGATGGAGACGCCGTTCGAGCAGATCAAGCTCGAAGACTGGCGCAGCGTCGCTCGTCGACCATCCTCGACGCCGCCTTCATCTGCAGCCAGGCCTGCCTGCCGCATCTCGTCGAAATCGGGCGGCGGCACGATCATCAACATCGGCGGCCTCACCGGGCACCGCGGCGCGACCGGCCGCGCGCACGTCATCGCGGCCAAGTCCGGGCTCGCCGGATTCACCAAGGCGCTCGCGCTCGACCTCGCGCCCGCAGCACATCACCGTGAACTGCGTCGTGCCGGGCACGATCGAGAGCCAGCGCGGCCTGCCGGGCGTGCCGAGGCGCCCGGCGCACCGCGCTGCGCCGCCGCCGATCGGCCGGCCGCGGCGAGCCGAGGAGATCGCCGGCGATGGTGCGCATGCTGTGCGGCCCGGACGCGCGCTACATCACCGGCCAGTCGATCCACGTCAACGGCGGCGGATACATGCCGTGATCGAAAGCGTCTGGCTGAGGTATATCTCCAGTGCACCAAAGAAAAGCCTTGCCGGCGCCGGTTGCTCGAGAAGACCGAAGCACCATGCATGCTCGACACGATCGCGGCGCATGGTGTTCCGGGTCACGCCTTCTGCCCGGCCGCAAGGCGATCTCGTACGCGAAGACCCGCGGCGGGACGAAGGAAGCCAGCGTCATCGGCAGCCGGTTTCGTCACCACCGCCGAGCAACGCGGCGCTCGCCAACGGCATGCTGCGCGCACGCCGACGAGACCGACGACTCGCACGCGCCGTCGCTTGACGCATCCCAGGCTGCGGCATCGTGCCGGCGGCGCTGGCGATGGCGGAACGCGAAGCAGCGCAACGGCACGGCGCTGCTGCGCGCGGTCGCGCTCGGCTACGACGTCGGCTGCCGGCTCACGCATGTCGCTCAACGCCTATCGAGTTCCGCGAGGACGGCCATTCGACGCACAGCTTCGGCCCGATGTTCGGCGCCGCGGCGGCAGCGGGCGCGCTGGCGAGTCTCGAGACGCGCCAGGTGCGCCACCTTGCTCTCGTACACCGCCCAGCAGGCGTCCGGAATCTCGTGCTGGATGCGCGACGAGGAGCACATCGAGAAGGCGTTCGACTTCGGCGGCATGCCGGCGCGCAACGGCGTCGCGGCGGCGGCGATGGTGGCGCACGGCTTCACCGGCGTGGAGGACGTGTTCTCGGGCGAGCGCAACTTCTTCGTCGCCTACGGGCGCGAGCCGAAGCCCGAGAAGCTGCGTCGCAGGCCTCGGCGAGGTCTACGAGATCATGAACACCAACATCAAGCGCTGGTCGGTCGGCTCGCCGATCCAGGCGCCGCTCGACGCGCTGCTCGGTGTTGATCCGTGAACACGTGTGCAAGCCGACGACGTCGAAAGGTCGTCGTCCGTGTCGCGCACCAGGGCGCCAATACCACCAACAACCGCGACATGCCGGACATCTGCATGCAGCACCTGTGCGCGGTGATGATTCTCGACGGCACGGTCACGCTTCAAGTCGTCCCACGACGAGAAGCGCATGAAAGATCCCAGGGTGTTGGGTGTCAGAAAGACGCATCGAGCTTGCATGGGCGACGACGCGCTCACGCGGGCCATGCCCAGCCGGCAGGGGATCGTCGAAGTGTTCCTGCGGGACGAACGCAAGCTGCGCCATCACATGGTCGGCGGTGCGCGGCACCGCCGAGAACCCGATGACGCGTGCCGAAGTCGACGCCAAGGGCTACGATCTCATGGCGCCGGTGCTGGGCCGCGATCGCGCACGCAAGCTCTGCGACGCGATCTGGAGCCTCGACCGGCTGAAGGACGTCCGGAAACTGAGAACCTTGCTTGAAGGAGAAGCGATGAGCCGCATCGTCCACCTCGCGCTCAAGGTCGAGGACCTGGAGCGCACCACCGAGTTCTACCAGAAGGTGTTCGGCTTCAAGGAGATGAACACCGAGAAGGTCCGCGACCACACCTCGCGCCACCTGAGCGACGGCGTGCTCGACGTGGCGCTGATCAAGTACGACGCGGGCACCGCAGTCGGCGGAGTCGAAGGCGGCGGGCGAGGGCCCCTGCATCCATCACTTCGCGGTCGAGGTCGACAGCATCGCCGAGGCGACGAAGCAGGTGCAAGCCTACGGCTGCGAGATCATCAGCGACCCGGGCGTGATCCCGGTGAAGTTCCGCGCACCGGGCGGCACCGTCTGCGAGCTCGTGCCAAAGGCCGGCTACAAGAAACCCCGCAAGAAAGAAGAAGCGGCAGAGGACAGAGCATGGAGGACTGCCCCGGCGACTTCTGGTCCGGGCTCGCGCTCGCCGCGCTCGGCGGCTACATCGTCTACCGCGGCGCGCGGCTGGGAATACCTCGGCCAGGACGGCCCCGGACCGGGGTTCTTTCCGCTCTGGTACGGCATCGCGATGCTGGTCGCTGTCCGCGCTCTGGTCCTGATCCTGAAAGGCGCAAGCCGGCGACGCGGTATCGTGGACTGGCGCGGATCCGCCGCGCGCTTTGCGCGCCTGGGTCGCGTTCGCCGTTTCGGTCGCCGTGTTCAAGCTGCGTCGGCTTCCTGATCAGCTTCGCGCTGCTGACCTTCTTCATCGTCGCGGTGATGTACCGGCGGCCGCCGCGGATCGCGGCGCTGGTCGCGCGTCGGCGTCGCGGCCGGCTTCTATCTCGTCTTCCCGCTCGCGCTCGGCGTGGCGCTTCCCTAGACGTGGAGATCTCTCGGCGGCCTGCTGCACGGGATTCGCGCGTGGCGCTGCAGCCGGCGAACCTGCTGTGGTGCTTCGTCGGCGTGTTCCTCGGCACCGTCGTCGGCGTGCTGCCGGGGCTCGGGCCGCCGGCGACGATCGCGATGCTGCTGCCGCTCACCTTCCAGCATGAACCCGGCGAGCGCGATCATCATGCTCGCCGGCATCTACTACGGCGCCAAGTACGGCGGCTCGACCACCTCGATCCTGCTCAACGTGCCCGGCGAGTCGGCCTCGGTCGTCACCTGCATCGACGGCTACCAGATGGCGCGCAAGGGCCGCGCGGGCGCGGCGCTCGGCATCGCCGCGATCGCCTCGTTCATCGCCGGCACGGTCGGCGTGCTCGGCCTGATGCTGGTCGCGCCGCCGCTCGCGCAGCTTCGCGCTCGCCTTCAGCTCGCCGGAGTATTTCGCGCTGATGTCGCTCGGCCTCGCGATGGTGGTGCTGCTCGCCGGGCGCTCGATCGTCAAGGCGCTGCTCGCGATGCTGGTCGGGCTGTGGATCGCGAGCATCGGCACCGACCTCTTCAGCAGCCACCTCGCGCTTCACCTTCGGCCGCATGGAGCTGCTCTCGGGCATCGACTTCATCGTCGTCGCGATCGGCGTGTTCGCCCTCGGCGAGGTGCTCGCCAACATGGAGGCGCGCGAGGCAGCGCAGCTGCTGCCGGTGCCGAAGGGCCTGCGCAACCTCCTGCCGACGCTGGCAGGACCTGAAGGACTGCCGCTTCGCCTTCGCCAACGGCTCGGTCGTCGGCTTCCTCGATCGGCGTGCTGCCCGGCGGCGGGCTCGACCATCGCCTCGTTCATCTCCTACGGCATCGAGAAGGCGGTGTCGCGGCGCCGCGAGCAGTTCGGCACCGGCGTGGTCGAGGGCGTGGCCGCGCCGGAGGGCGCCAACAACTCCGAGACCGGCGGCGCGCTGGTGCCGCTGCTCACGCTCGGCATTCCCGGGCTCGGGCACGACCGCGATCCTGCTCGCGGCGCTGGTGCTGTGGGGCTTCAAGCCGGGGCCGCTGTTCATCCCGGAGCAACCCGGCGCTGTTCTGGGGCCTGGTGGCGAGCATGTACATCGGCAACGTCATGCTGCTGGTGCTCAACCTGCCGCTGGTGCCGCTGTTCGCGCAGGTGCTGCGCATGCCGGCGTACGTGCTCTATCCGCTCATCCTCGGCGTGTCGATCGTCGGCGTCTACAGCGCCTCCGGGCAGCCTGTTCGACCTCGGCCTGCTCGCTGGTGTTCGGCCTGCTGGGCTACCTGATGCGCAAGCTCGACTACCCGAGCGCGCCGCTGATCCTCGGCCTCGCGCTCGGCGGCGCGCATGGAGCGCGCGCTGCGCCAGTCGCTGATGATGTCGGAGGGCAGCCTCTCGATCCTGGTCGTCTAGGCCGATCTCGGCGGTGATGCTATCGTTGGCGCTGCTGATCCTGCTGATTCCCGCGTTCTCCAAGGTCAACGCATGGCGCCTGACAAAATTGCGATTCGCTGATACGCTCGCTCGTCTCGCTGCGCCGGCTCGCGCGCGTTCGCGCAGGGCTTCAAGCCGACGCGGCCGATCGAGGTCGTGGTGCACACCGGCCCGGGCGGCGGCAGCGACCTGCTCGCGCGCGCGGTCGCGATCGATGATCGAGAAGGAGAAGCTGCTGCCGGTGCGCATGCAGGTGGTGAACAAGCCCGGCGGCGGCGGCGCCGTCGCCGCCGGCCTACCTGGCGGAGAAAGCGGGCGACCCGCACACCATCGGCTTCTTCACCGGCGTCTGGCTCACCAACCCGCTCGTGACCGCAGCGAGGCGAAGGTGACGCTCAGCGACCTGACGCCGATCGCGCGCCTGGTGCTCGAGCCGGCGGTGATCGCGGTGAAGGCCGACGCGCCGTTCAAGACGCTCGCCGATTTCATCGACCGCGGCGAAGAAGAAGCCCGGCCAGCTCAAGCAATCGGGCGGCTCGATGACCAGCCGCGACAACGTGGTCCGGCAGCTGCTGCAGCGATCCAGCGGCGCGCGCTGGGCGTTCATTTCCTTCCCCGGCGGCGGCGAGCGCATCGCCGCGCTGCTCGGCGGCCACGTCAACATGATGGTGATCGAGCCCGCGGAAGCGGGCGAGCACATCCGCGCCGGCAACATGCGCGTGCTGGCGCAGGTCGCCGACACAGCGCCTGCCGGGCTTCCCCAACGTGCCGACGCTCGAAGGAGGCCGGGTTCGACGTGCCGGTCGGTGCCGCAGGTGCGCGGCGTGGTCGCGCCGCCCGGAATTCCGGCGGCGAACGTCGCGTACTGGGAAGACGTGTTCCGCAAGCTGACGCGCACCGCATCGTGGAAGAAGTACCTCGCGGACAACCAGTTCGAGGACGGCTACCAGAACGCCGCCGAGCTGGCGAAGTTCTACGACGGCTTCACCGGCACGCATGCGCGGCATCCTGCAGGAAGCGGGCGTCAAGATCGTGCGCTGACCTTGCGAGCGCTGCGCATCCACGGGTACGGCGGCCCCGAGGTCATGCGCCTGGAGCAGGCGCCGAAGCCGGTGCCCAAGCCCGGCCAGGTGCTGGTGAAGGTGCGCGCCGCGAGCGTCAACCCGATCGACTGGAAGATGCGCCGCGGCCTGATGGCGAAGGTCTTCCCCGATCGACTTTCCCCGCGTGCTGGGCCGCGATTGCGCCGGCGAGCTGGAAGGCGGCCTGGTCGCCGGCGTCAGCGATCCACGCACCGACGGCACGCACGCCGAGTACGCGCTCCTGCCTGCCGACCAGGCAGCGCCGATCCCCGAAGGTCTCTCGCCGGAGGAAGCGGCCAGCCTGTGCGTCACCGGCATCTCGGCCTATATCGCCCTGGTCGAGACCGCGCGCGTCTCCGGCGGCCATCGCGTGCTGGTGCACGCCGGCGCGGGCGGCGTCGGCAGCGTCGCCATCCAGATCGCGCGCCAGCTCGGCTGCGAGGTCTTCGCCACCGCCAGCCCGCCGAACCACGACTATTGCCGCTCGCTCGGCGCGGTGGCGGTCGATCGACTACAAGACGCAGGACTTCACCACCGCGATGCCGCCGTGCGACGTGATCCTCGACACCATCGGCGGCGATACGCACCGGCGCTCGCTGAAGATGCTCAAGCCCGGCGGCACGGTGGTCGCGCTCGCCGCCGATCCGATCCCCAAGGCGAACGCAGCGGCGCAACGACGTCCGCGACACCATGGTCAACGTGCGGCCGACCCGCGGAGCGGCTGCTGCAGCTCTTCCAATGGGCGACCTCGGGGATCATCAAGCCCCAGGTCACCCAGCGCTTCAAGCCGGAGGAGGCCGGCAAAGGCGTACGCCATCTCCGAATCCGGCCACGCAAGAGGGAAAATGGTTATCCTTTCTAGTTGTTCAAGGAGGAGGCCACATGGCCCGATACCGCCTCACCGTCGACGGCAAGCCCGTCACGCTCAACGCCAGACCCCGAGATGCCGCTGCTCTACGCGCTGCGCGACGACCTCGAGCATGAACAATCCCGCACTTCGGCTGCGGCCTGGCGCAATGCGGCGCCTGCACCGTGCACCTCGACGGCGAGCCGGTGCGCTCCTGCGTCATGCCGGTCTCGGCCGTCGCCGGCAAGAAGGTGACCACGCTCAAGGGCCTCGGCACGCCGGAGAAGCCGCATCCGCTGCAGGCCGCCTACGTCGAGGAGCAGGTGCCGCAGTGCGGCTACTGCGTGAACGGCTGGATCATGACCGCGGCCGCGTATCCTGAAGAAGAACCCGAAGGCGAGCGACGCCGAGCTGCGCGAAGGCGCTCGCCGGGCCTGAAATGCCGCTGCGGCACGCACGTTTCGATCCTGCGGGCGATCAAGCGCGCCCAGGGAGCGATGTCATGAACCGCCGCGAATTCCTGCAAGTCCAGTGGCGCTGTTCGTCAGCGCTGTCGGTCCGCGTTTTCCATCGATGGCGTTTGCTCACAGCGCAGCAACGACCGAAGCCTGCGTTCCCGGGCGAGCTCGATTCCTGGATCGCGATCGTGCCCGACGGCGGCGTGACGGCGTTCTTCGGCAAGATGGACATGGGCCAGGCGCTCGACGTCGCCGTGGCGCAGATCGTCGCCGACGAGCTCGACGTCGGCTTCGACAAGGTCGAGGTCGCTGATGGGCGACACCGCGACTCACGTGCAACCAGGGCGGCGCGTCCGGCAGCACCGGCGTCTCGAACGGCGCGCAGCCGCTGCGCAGCGCCGCGGCCGAAGCGCGCCGCGCTGCTGGTGCGAGAGCGCATCGCAGAAGCTGGGCGTGCCCGTCTCGACAGCTGCGCGTGCGACGACGGCGATGGTCATTGCGTCTCGACCCGTCGAAGAAGCCGACCTACGCAGAGCTGATCGGCGGCACGCTACTTCAACCACAAGGTCGAGTGGAACGGCCAGACCGGCAATCCCGATGGACATCAAGGTGCCAGGCGAAGCCGAAGTCGCCCGCCGAATACCGCGTGGTCGGCAAGTCGCTGCACGCGGCGCGACGTGCGCGTGGCAAGGTGTACCGGCACCGGCGATTACGTCACCGACGTGTCGCGTGCCGAGCATGCTGCACGCGCGCGTCATCCGCCCGACGCGCGCCGCCTGCACGGTGCGCGAGCGTCGATGCGAGGCTCGATCAAGAGGCATGCACGGCGCGCAGCGTCGTGCGCGAGAAGGATTTCGTCGCGGTGCTCGCGCCGACGCGAGTGGGACGCGGTGCGCGCCTCGCAGCGGCTCAAGGTCGACTGGAACCACGCCAGGACGGCGCGTTCCCGGAGATGGCGAAGCTCTACGACCACATCCGCGCGGCGCCGGTGACGAAGCGCGAGGAGGCGGTGAAGACGCGGCGACGTCGCGGCGGTTTTCAAGACCGCCGCGAAAGTGGTGGAAGCCGAATACGAGTGGCCGTTCCAGTCGCACGCCAGCATGGGGCCGGCGTGCGCGGTGGCCGACGTGCAGCGCCGACGGCGTGCACGGTCTGGACCGGGCTCGCAGAAGCCGCACTACGTGCAGCGACGGCGTCGCGAAGCTGCTCGGCCTGCCGCAGGACAAGGTGCACGCGATCTGGGTCGCCGGGCCGGGCTCCTACGGCCGCAACGATGCCGGCGACGCGCGCGCTCGACGCGGCTATGCTCTCGAAGATCGACCGGTCGACCGGTGCGCGTGCAGGGCATGCGCATGGACGGCACCGCCTGGGACCCGAAGGCGCCGGCCTGCGTGCACCGCGGCGCGCGCCGCGCTCGACGCCTCCGGCAAGGTCGTCGGCGTACGAATTCATCGTCGAAGGGCTTCTCGCGCATCAACATCGCGACCAACGAGTCCGATCCCGCGCGACAGCCTGGTCGGGCATGGCGACCGGAGTCGCGCCCAAGCCGAACGCAGATCTTCGGCGTGCCGGCGGAGTCCTACGGCTTCGAGAACAAGCTGCTCGCCTGGGAGACGATCCCGCCGCTGCGTCGCGGATGGCTGCTCGCCGCTGCGCACCTCGCACCTGCGCGACCCGGTCGGACCCGAGATCCATTTCGGCAGCGGAGCAGTTCATCGACGAGCTCGCGCTCGCCGCGGGCGAGGATCCGGTCGCGTTCCGGCTGAAGTACGTCACCGCACCGCGCGACGCCGGCAGTCGTGAAGGCCGCGGCCGACAAGGCGGATGGGCATCGCTCGGCAAAGGCAAGGGCATCGCGTTCGCCGCAGCGCGGCGGCACCGTCGGTCGCGGTCGTCGCCGCAGGTCGAGGTCGACCGCGCGACCGGGCGCATCTGGGCGCGACGAGATTCACCGTCGCGCACGACTGCGGCCTGATCGATCAATCCCGATGGTGCTGCGCCAGACGATCGAAGGCAACGTCGTGCACGGCCTGTCGCGCACGCTGTTCGAGGAAGTGCGCTTCGACCGCGACGCGGTGACCAGCATCGACTGGGCGAGCTACCCGATCCTCGACATCCAGGACGCGCCGGAAGCGATCGACGTGGTGCTGATCGACCGCCCGGAGGTCGCGCCGACCGGGGCGGGCGAGCCGACGATCCGCGTCATCCCGGCAGCGGTGGCGAACGCGTTCTTCGACGCGACCGGCGTGCGCATGCGCCGCGCGCCGCTCGACCCGGAGCGTGTAAAAGCTGCGCTAGCCTGACTTTCCTTGGCAAATTGACCCCCGCGGTCGGAATAGACTCCACGCACGCCTGCGGGGCGGTTTGATTTTGCCGTTGGCGCAGGTATCATTTCACCTTAGAAACTCGTACTAACGGCTAGACCCGAAAGAGTTTTTAAGGACGCTGGGGAGAGGGCAGCAGGCCACGCAAGACCTGCGAAGCAGAGCTTCACAAGACCACTCCTCCGCACCTGCAACCGGCTTTGGAGGAGACAGCTTTTCCGTGAGTGACGCGGCGACCAGCGCGATCAAAGTCCTCGTCATCGACGACAGCAACACTATCCGTCGCAGCGCCGAGCTGTTCCTGCAGCCAGGCGGGCTACGACGTCATCCTCGCCGAGGACGGATTCGATGCGCTGGCCAAGATCAGCGACTACCAGCCCGCAGGTGATCTTCGTCGACATCATGATGCCGCGGCTCGACGGCTACCAGACCTGCGCGCTCATCAAGCAGAACCCGAACCTCAAGTCGACGCCGGTGATCATGCTCTCCAGCAAGGACGGCGTTTTCGACCGCGCGCGCGGCCGGCTCGCCGGCTCCGACCGCTACCTGACCAAGCCGTTCACCAAGGAGGGCCTGCTCGAGGCGATCAGCCTGCACGTCAGCCCGACGCGGTCCCCGCACCCACCACCTGACACCTGAACCAGAGAAGAGGCCATCGCCATGCCCATCAAGAACATCCTCGTAGTCGACGACTCGCCGACCGACCGCCAGTACCTGAGCGACATCCTGACCAAGAACGGCTTCAAGGTCGCCACCGCCGAGAACGCGGAGGACGCGCTCGTCAAGGTGAAGCAGGCGCCGCCCCGACCTCGTCCTCATGGACGTGGTGATGCCGGGCCAGAGCGGCTTCCAGGCGACGCGCACGCTGGCGAAGGACGAAGCGACCAAGAACATCCCGGTGATCATCTGCACCAGCAAGGGCCAGGAGACCGACAAGATCTGGGGCATGCAGCCAGGGCGCCCGCGACTACATCGTCAAGCCGGTGGTAGCCGGCCGACCTGCTGGCGAAGATCTCGGCGCTCGGCTGATGGCAATGGCCGAGCGGATCTCCCTCCGGGACTACCAGCGCGACCTCGCTGCGCGGCTGAAGGCCGCCGACAGCGGCCGCACCGCGTCGAAGCTCGCCGTGCAGGCGGGCGCCGAGGGCTGGCTGGTCGACCTGATGGAAGCGGGCGAGGTGATCCCGGTGCCGCCGATCACCGCCGGTGCCGCAGACGCGGCCCTGGTTCAGGGGCGTGGCGAACGTGCGCGGCAACCTCTACAGCGTGATCGACTTTCCGGCCTTCCTCGGCGGCGCGGGCGTCGCGCTCGGCGAGCAGTCGCGGCTGCTGCTCGTCGCGCAGCGCTACCGCGCCGGCGCCGCGCTGCTGGTCGACGGCTCGCTCGGCCTGCGCAACCCGGACTCGCTGGCAGCCGCGCGAGCCGGCGCAGGCGCCGGCGGCATGGCTGCGCGCCGAATACGAGGACGAAGCGGGCAGGGCGTGGAAGGAGCTCGACGTGGCCGAGCTGGTGCGGGACGCGAATTTCCTGACGGTCAGCAGCTGAGGAGGAGGATAACACATGACAAAGACCTTGATCATGACGGCGCCGCGGCGCTTCTGCCCGGCGCGTCGCGTTCGCGCAGGGCGTGACGGGCGACAAGATCCTGCTCGGGCAGGCGGCGGTGTTCAGCGGTCCCGCGGCGCAGCTCGGCATCCAGATGCGCAACGGCATCCAGTCCTACTTCGACCGCGGTCAACGAGAAGGGCGGCGTGCAACGGCCGCAAGCTCGAGCTGGTCACGCGAGGACGACAAGTACGAGCCAAGGCGCGCACCGGCCGCAACGCAAGAAGCTGATCGAGGAGCACAAGGTGTTCGCGCTGCTCGGCTACGTCGGCACGCCGACCGGCGACCGCAGCACGTCGATGGTCACGCGCCGGCCAAGGTGCCGCTGGTCGGCATGTTCACCGGCGCCGAGGCGCTGCGCGTGCCGTTCAACCGCTACATCTTCCACGTGCGCGCCAGCTACTACGACGAGACCGAGAAGATCGTCGAGCAGGTGGTCTCGACCGGCGGCAAGAAGATCGCGGTGTTCTACCAGAACGACGCCTACGGCCAGGCCGGCCTGAAGGGCGTCGAGATCGCGATGGGCAAGCGCAACCTGAAGATCGCCGCGCTCGGCACGGTCGAGCGCAATACGATCGACGTCGAGGACGCGGTGAAGAAGATCCAGGCCGTGCAGCCCGACGCGGTGGTGATGATCAGCGCCTACACCTCGTGCGCCGAGTTCATCCGGCAGATGAAGAAGGCCGGCAGCGCCGCGACCTTCTACAACGTCTCCTTCGTCGGCAGCAACGGCGCTCGCCGCACGCGCTCGGCAAGGACGGCAGCGGCGTCGCCATCTCGCAGGTGGTGCCGTTCCCGTGGGGCAGCGTCGGTGCCGGTGGTCAAGGAGTACCAGGCGGCTGGCGAAGAAGGCCGGCTTCACCGACTACAACTTCAGCGCGATGGAGGGCTTCCTCGCCGCCAAGGTGATCGTCGAAGGCCTGCGGCGCGCCGGCAGGAACCTGACGCGCGAGGCGTTCGTCGACGCGATGGAGAAGATGAACGACGTCGACCTGGGCGGCTTCTTCGTCAGCTATTCGCCCCAGAGCCACGCCGGATCGAAATTCGTCGACCTGACGATCATCGGCCGCGAAGGCAAGTTCTTGAGATAAGGGGAAGCACCATGGCATTCAAGCTCGAAGTCACCTGCAAACTGCCGCTTCGGCCGCAAGGCGGCCGCGGCGGCAGCCCAGGTCCCGCAGGCGCAAGCCGGGCGGCGCGCCGCCGGGCGCGCAGCCGGCCTGCAGCTGCTGATCCGGGCGCTGATCGTCGCTGCTGGCGATCGACGCGGTGGTGGTCGCGGTCGATACCGCGCCAGGGCACCTTCGGCACGATCTACATCGCCAGCGGTCGGCAAGATCCGCATGCTGTCGCAGCGCCTCGCCAAGGCGGCGCAGCAGGCCTCGCAGGGCAACCGCGAGGCCTTCAAGCAGCTGCGCGACAGCCGCGACGAGTTCGCCGCGCTGATGAACCTGCTGCTCGACGGCGGCGCGGCGGGCGGCGTCAGCCTGCCGGCGACGCTCGGCGCAGCCGCGCGCCCGGCGCTCGACGCGCTCGACGCCGAGTGGAAGAAGACCGAGAAGCAACGCGGCGCTGGTGATCGACGAGGAGCGCAACCTGGTCGCGCTCGGCAGCGCGGTGCGCTCGATCAACGCCACCAACCCGGCGCTGCAGGAGCTCGCCGACGAGATCTCGGCGCTCTCGCGTGCAGAGCGGCGGCTCGGCGCGCCAGAACGCCATCACCGCGCAGCTGATGATGCTGACGCAGCGCATGGCGAAGAACGCCAACACCATGCTCGCCGAGGCGCATGATCGACCCGGAAGTGTCGTTCCTGCTCGGCAAGGACACCAACACCTTCCGCGACACGCTGCAGGGCCTGCTCGAGGGCAGCGAGTCGCTGCGCATCGCGCGCGTCGGCGACGCCGAGCTGCGCGGCAAGCTGGGCGAGCTGCAGAGCGCGTTCAAGGAGTACCAGCGCGCGGTGAGCGAGCATCCTCGGCAACCAGCAGCGGCTGGTGAACGCCAAGCGCGCGACGTTCGACCTGTTCAACGACAGCGAAGCGCTGCTGCAGGCCGCCGAGCAGCTGAACGACGCCTACGAGGCAGAGCTCGCGGGCCGGCGCACCAACCTGATCGTCGCTGGTCGTCGTCTCGCTGCTCGCGCCTCGGCGTGCTGCTGCTGATCGGCAAGGTTCTACCTCGACGACTGCGCGGCGCCGCGCCGACGAGAGCGAGCAGGTCAACACCGACAACCAGGCGGCGATTCAGCGCCTGCTCGACGAGATCAGCGACGCTCGGCGACGGCGACCTGACGGTGCACGCCAAGGTGACCGAGCACATCACCGGCGCGATCGCCGACTCGATCAACTACGCCATCGACGAGATGCGGCGGCTGGTGACGGGCATCACCGAGGCCTCGACGCAGGTGACGTCGGCGACCGCAGGAAGCGCAGTCGGTGTCGACCGCGGCTGCTCGAAGCGGCGCAGAAGCAGGCGGTCGAGATCCAGGGCGCGGGCAGCTCGGTGACGCAGATGGCGCAGTCGATGATCGACGTGTCGAAGAAGCGCGAGCGACTCCGCCAAGGTGGCGGAGAGCTCGCTCAGCGCCGCCGGCAAGGGCGCCGCAGGCGGTGCAGAACGCGATCAAGGGCATGAACGACATCCGCGAGCAGATCCAGGAGACCTCGAAGCGGATCAAGCGCCTGGGCGAGAGCTCGCAGGAGATCGGCGAGATCGTGCAGCTGATCTCGGACATCACCGAGCAGACCAACGTGCTGGCGCTGAACGCCGCGATCCAGGCGGCGTCGGCCGGCGAGGCGGGCCGCGGCTTCACGGTGGTGGCCGAGGAGGTGCAGCGCCTGGCCGAGCGCTCGGGCGAGGCGACCAAGCACATCGGCGCCGATCGTCAAGTCGATTCAGCGCGACACGCAGGACGCGGTCGAGGCCATGGAGCGCAGCACGCAGGGCGTGGTGCAGGGCGCGAAGACCGCCGACGAGGCGGACCAGGCGCTGCGCGACATCGAGCAGGTCTCGACGCAGCTCGCCGAGCTGATCGGCTCGATCATCCAGCGCGACGCAGGCAGCAGGCGGCGACCGCGACCAAGGTGGCGTCGAACATGAAGGTGATTCTCGGCATCACGCAGCTCACCACCGACGGCACCAAGCAGACCGCGCGCGGCGGCGCAGCGCCTGCACCGCGCTCGCCGACGGCCTGAAGAGCTCGGTGTCGGGCTTCAAGCTGGCCTAAGCAGGCAATGGCCTGAGCCCATGGCCGACGCCACCCTCCTGTCCTGGATCAACGCCGAGGTCGAGCGGGCGCTGCTCCTGGTGCGCGACTGCATCGCGCGGTTCACGCGCCGCGCCGGAGGATGCGGACGCGCTGCGCCCGTGCCCCGAGCACCTGCACCAGGTGAGCGGGGCGCTGCGCATGGTGGGCCTGAACGGGCGCGACGCTGGTTCTGCGAGAGCGATCGAGGGCAGCTTCGCCGGCTTCAGCGGCGCGCGGCCGAGCGCCGCGGCGATGGGCATCATCGACCGCGCGGTGCTGGCGCTGAAGGACTTCGTCGGCGACCTGGCGCGCGGCCAGGCGGACGTGCCGCTGCGCCTCTTCCCGGTGTACCGCGACCTCGCGCAGCTCAAGGGCACCGCGCGGCGTGTCGGAGAAGGACCTGTTCTTCCCCGACGTCACGCCTCAAGGCGCCGCCGCATCGCCGGCCGAAGACGCTGCCGCCGGAGGCGATTGCCGCGTTCGTGCAGAAGCAGCGCGCGCTGTTCCAGAGCGGGCTGCTCGCCTGGCTGCGCAACCCGCCGGCCGGCCTGGACGACATGCGCCGCGCGGTCAACCAGCTGCACAAGATCGCGGCGCAGCTGCCCGAGCCGCAGGGCATCTGGTGGGTGGCGCACGGCTTCCTCGACGCGATCGAGACCACGCAGCGACGCCGAGTGGGTGGCGCCGGCCAAGGCGCTCGGCAACAAGATCGAGAAGCAGATGCGCGGCGGCGCGGCGACGGTCACCGAGAGCCTGCTGCGCGAGCTGCTCTACGCCATCGGCAAGGCGAAGCCGACGCACGCAGCGCCTCAAGGACGTCCGCCAGCTCTACCAGATCGACAACCTGTTCCCGCGCCACGACGCGGGACCGGGATCCGCCTCGAGTTCGACATCGAGCGGCTCGAGGTCGCGCTCTACGACCTGCACTCGCGCCTCGACGCGCTGAAGCGCGCCTGGGTGCAGTACGTTTCCGGCGAGCACAAGACCGCGGCGCCGTTCCGCGAGCGCGTCACCGCCTTCAAGGCGAAGGCGCGCGACCTCGGCAACCAGCACCTGATCAAGCTGCTCGACGCGATCGGCCTGGTGGCGGCGAAGCTGCCCGACCCGTATCCGCGCCAGACGCAGATCCTGGTGATCGAGATGGCGTCGCGCGTTCCTGCTGGTCGAGCACGTGCTCGACAACTTCACCACGCCCGGCGGCCGACCTCGAGCAGCAGATCGCGATCATGGGCGGCTGGCTGCTCGACGCGGCGATGGGCAAGTCGACCGGCGAGCCGCCGCCGGGCGTGCGCCCCGACCTGTCGGAGCGCATCGGCGCGCTGCACCTGCGCTCGCAGGTGGCGAAGGAGATCCTCGCCAACCTGCAGCACGTCGAGCAGGTGCTCGACGCCTTCGCGCGCGACACCGCCAAGCGCGCGACGCTGCCGGAGCTGCAGCCCTACCTGCGCCAGATGCACGGCGCGCTGGTGGTGCTCGGCCTCGGCCGCGCCGCCGAGCTGCTGACGATCTGCGAGAAGCTGATCGCTCGCCTGCGCGCAAGGAAGGCCACCAGGCGCTCGCCGACGACATGGACTGGATCGCCGAGGGCCTCTCCAGCCTCGGCTTCTTCCTCGAGCCCTGCCGCCACGGGCGCGAGCCGGCGGAGGAGGCGATCGACCTCTTCTTCCGCCGCTACGAGAGGCGCGACGCGCCGCCCTCGCTCGACACGACGATGCGGCATGAAGTCGCCGATCGCGCTGCGATCGGCGCGCCGGCCTTCAAGCGCGAGCGACCTGACGTTCGATGCGGAACCGCCGCCGGCTGCGCCGAAGCCCGACGCGCGCGCCGGGGTGGACGCGGACCTGCTCGCGATCTTCCTCGAGGAAGCGGGCGAGGTGCTCGAGACCATCGACAAGACCGTGCCGGAGTGCCGCGCCCGGCCCGATGACCGCGAGGCGCTGATCACCATCCGCCGCGGCTTCCACACGCTGAAGGGCAGCGGCCGCATGGTCGGGCTGATGGACCTCGGCGAGGCGGCGTGGGAAGTCGAGCGGGCGATGAACCAGTGGCTGGAAGCGAAGAAGCCGGCCTCGGCTTCGCTGCTCGACCTCGATCACCGACCGCGAGCAAGTCGTTCTCGGGCTGGATCGCGGCGCTGCAGCGAGGGCGCGCTGAAGGAGGAGGTCGACGCGAGCCATCTCGTCGACCTGGTCGCGCACCTCAAGCGACGAGCCCGCCGCGCCGGCGGCCCCGCCGCCGAGCGAGGACACGACCATCGGCGGCGTGACGCATGCCGCGCAATTTCTTCGACATCTACCACAAGGAGGCGTCGGGGCACGTCGCCGCCCTCGAGGCCCAGTGCCGCGAATGGCGGCAGATGCCGGGCGCCGAGGCGTCGCACGAGTTCATGCGCGCCGCGCATACGCTCGCGAGCAGCTCGCGCACCGCGGGCTTCGCCGCGCTGGCCGACCTCGCCGGCGGTGCTCGAGCAGTGGACCGGATTCTCCGCGCGCACCACCGCGGCCGCCGACGGCGAGCGCGATCCAGGCGCGCGATCGCCAAGCTGCGCTGGATGGTCGAAGGCCTGGCGAAGAAGCAGGCGCCGGCCGCGGACGAGGAGACGGCGCGCAAGCTGCGCGCGCTGATCGCGCGCATCGAGGCGCATCCGTCGCAGCCAGTCGCCGCCGGTCGGAGCCGAAGCAGCCGCAGACCCGTGGCCGAGGAGCAAAGCCGCGCCGGAGAAGACGCGGCGCGCGAGAAGCGCGTCATGCGGGACGACATCGACCCGCAGCTGCTGCCGATCTTCCTCGAGGAAGCGCAGCAGCTGGTGCCGCAGCTCGGCGCCGACCTGCGCGACTGGAAGGCCAATCCCGCCGACGCGAAGGTCTCGCGACTCGCTGCGCCGCGTGCTGCACACCTTCAAGGGCAGCGCGCGGATGGCGGGCGCGATCCGCCTGGGCGAGCTCTGCCACATCATGGAGACCACGATCGAGGAGGCGCTCGAGACAGAACGCCTACCCGAAGGCGCTCTGGGACGAGCTCGAGGACAAGATGGACCGCCTCAGCCTCGACGTCGAGCGCATGGAGACCGGGGCGCCGGAGGAGGCAGCGGCGCCGGCGGCGCCGGCCGCCGCTGCCGCCGCGCCGCTCGCGCAGCCGGCGGCGCCGCGCGGCGGCCGCGCGCCGAGCCGCAGCGCGCCGGCGCGCCGCTGCCCAGCCCGGCGGCGATGCTGCGCGTCAACGCCGACACGCTCGACCACCTGATCAACGAGTCGGGCGAGGTGGCGATCGCGCGCTCGCGCGTCGAGGCGGAGCTGCGCGCGCGTCAAGCAGGCGCTCGCCGACCTGAACGACAGCATCGCCCGCCTGCGCGGCCAGCTGCGCGAGGTCGAGGTGCAGGCCGACAGCCAGATGCAGTCGCGCCTGTCGGTGGCCGGACGAGAAGCGACCGCGAGTTCGACCCGCTCGAGTTCGACCGCTACACGCGCCTGCAGGAGCTGACGCGCATGATGGCGGAGGGCCTGAACGACGTCGACCTCGATCCAGCAGGCGCTGTTCAAGAACGTCGGCGACACCGACGCGGCGCTGCTGCACCAGGCGCGCATCAGCCGCGACGTGCAGCAGGAGCTGATGCGCATGCGCGCGGTGCCGTTCTCCAACCTGAACGAGCGCCTGTACCGCATCGTGCGCCAGACCGCGCGCGAGCTCGACAAGAAGGCCGAGCTGCACGATCGAGGGCGCCGAGGTCGAGCTCGACCGCAGCGTGCTGGAGCGCATCGGCGCGCCGCTCGAGCACATGCTGCGCAACGCCGCTGGCGCACGGCCTCGAGTCGCCCGAGGCCGCGCGTCGCCGCGGGCAAGCCCGACACCGGCAAGATCAGCATCAGCGCTGCGCCAGGAGAGCAACGAGATCGCGCTCGTGCTGTCGCGACGACGGCGCCGGCCTCGACCTCGAGAAGCTGCGCAAGAAGGGCGCCGAGATGGGCGCTGCCTGCCGGCCGAAGGCGAGCCGACCGAGGCGCAGCTCGCCCAGCTCATCTTCGCCTCCGGCCTGTCGACCGCCGACGCGGTGACCGAGCTCGCCGGCCGCGGCGTCGGCATGGACGTGGTGCGGAACGAGATCACCGCGATCGGCGGCCGCATCGAGATCGCGACCACGCGCGGGCAGGGCACGAGCTTCGCCATCTACCTGCCGCTCACGCTGGCGGTGACGCAGGTGGTGCTGGTGCGCGCCGGATCGACGGTGCGTGGCGATCTCCTCGGCGATGGTGGAGCAGGTGCTGCGCCTGAAGGCGGACGCGCTGGCCGAGCTCTACGCGGCAGCAGAGCGTCGACTTCCAGGACCGCATCTATCCGCTGCACTCGCTGCGCAGCCTGCTCGGCGCGCCGGGCGCGACCGAGGTCCAGCCCTACAACTCGGTGCTGCTGCTGCGCAGCGGCATCCAGCGCATCGCGCTGCACGTCGACGAGCTGATCGGCAACCAGGAAATCGTCGTCAAGAACATCGGGCCGCAGCTCGCGCGCGTCGCCGGGCGTCGCCGGCGCGACGGTGCTCGCCGACGGCGCGATCGTGCTGATCATGAACCCGGTGCAGCTCGCGCCGCGCAGCCGCGCGCGCGCGCCGCGGCGATCGTCGAGCCGCCGCAGGCCGCGGCGCGCGGCGGCCGCGCCGGCGGTGATGGTGGTCGACGACTCGCTCACCGTGCGCAAGATCACCAGCCGCCTGCTCGAGCGCGAGGGCTACCGGGTGCTGCACGGCGCAAGGACGGCGTCGACGCGCTGGAGCAGATGAAGGACGCGCTGCCCGGCGTGCTGCTGGTCGACATCGAGATGCCGCGCATGGACGGCTTCGACCTGACCGCGCAACGTGCGCGCCGACCCGCGCACTGCAGGGCATCCCGATCATCATCATCTCGTCGCGCACCGCCGAGAAGCACCGCAGCCAGCGCCGCGGAGCTCGGCGTCAACGCCTTCCTCGGCAAGCCGCTACCAGGAAGTCAGAGCTGCTGCAGCACATCGCGCAACATCTGCGCGCGTGAAATTCGAGCTGCAGGAGACGATCGGGAAGTACCCGGTCATCCGCGAGATCGGCAGCGGCGCGACCAGCCGCGTCTACCTCGCGCGCGACCCGTTCGCCGACCGCGACGTGGCGATCAAGGTGCTCGCTCGACCGGCAAGGCGCCGATCCCGCAGACCGAGCGCATGATGCACAAGGCGTTCATCGACCGAGGCCTCGCTCGCCGGCAAGCTCAACCACCCGCACATCGTCGACATCTACGACGCGGTGGTCGAGGCCGACCGCAGCTACCTGGTGATGGAGTACGTGCCCGGCGTGACCGCTCGAGGCGCACTCCGAGCGTCGACCAACCTGCTGCCGGTGCGGCAAGGTGGTGGAGATCATCTTCAAGTGCATCCGCGCGCTCGAGTACGCGCTTCCAGCACGGCGTCATCCACCGCGACATCAAGCCCGGCGAACATCCTGCTGTCGACGGACGGCGAGACCAAGGTCGAGCGACTTCGGCGCCGCCGTTCCAGCAGCGCCACGGGCACGAGACCACGCAGATCGACCGGCGTCGGCTCGCCGGCCTACATGTCGCCCGAGCAGATCCGCATGGAGAAGCTCAACCAGCAGACCGACATCTACTCGCTCGGCGTCACCATGTTCCGCCTGCTCACCGGCCGGCTGCCGTTCGAGGCGTCGTCGTACGCCGGCCTGACGCACGCGGTGCTGAACATGCCGCCGCCGGCGCCGTCGACCATGCGGCCCGACGCTGCCGCCGCTCCTCGACCAGATCGTGCTCAAGGCGATCGGCCAAGGACCCGGCCGAGCGCTACAAGACGCTGGCTCGACTTCGGCAAGGACCTGAGCGCAGGCCTTCACCGACGCTGCGCCTGCGCCGGCGACGTCGGTGTCCGAGTCGGAGAAGTTCGACCGAGCTGCGCGGCATGCCTTTCTTCATGGACTTCGGCGACGTCGCGCTGTGGGAAGTCGGTGCGCATCGGCGCCTGGAACACGCATCGCCGCCGAGCACCGTGATCATCCGCGAGGGCGAGCAGGGCGACAGCTTCTACCTCCTCATCGACGGGCGAGGTCGTCGGTGACCCTGCTGGGCAAGCCGATCACCACCATCAAGCCCGGCGGCTGCTTCGGCGAGCTTCTCTACTTCGCCGACCGCGGCGAGCGGCGCACCACCACCATCACCGCCGCTGGGCCCGATCACCGTCATGGAGATCAAGACCAGAGGCCCTGCGACGCCTCGACCGACGGCTGTCAGGTCGGCTTCAACAAAGCCTTCATGCAGCGTGCTGATCGAGCGCCTGGTGCAGGTAACCGGCTCGCGCAGCATCACAGAACTACCGTCTACCCAAAACGCTCACGTAGCTCGCGCGTCACGCGCTCGATTACGCTGTCCCAGTCGCCGAGCTCGCGCTGCCTGAAAAGCCGCGCGATGGGATGCCGGGGACTGTCTTCGCGATTCCGGGCCAGCGCCAATCGGTGGCACAGGACAGCAATACCCATGTGGGCTTTCCCGTAACCCCAGCGAGATGAGCGCTCAGTATCCACTGAAATGATCAGATCCATCGGCGACATGAGTGCCGCAGTGTCGGAGAAATCCTTGAGTTCAGAGCCGAAGTGAAGGATTTGCCTGCTCTCCTTCAATACTGTTAGATCACGTCGGCACGAACTTCTTTCCTGCAAACTCACGAACGTCAAGCCGGGTCTTGCCAGCACCTTCGCTTACTCAACGGCATCGACCGGTTGTGGTCATTCTTTTGCGCACGATTTCCTGACCAAACCAAGCCGATTGCGGACCGGCTGTCGTTCAAGTTTAGTCTTCCATTTCTCCAGGTGCAGAATTTGGAGCGATCAAGTAGGGAACAGTCGTGGGGATGGTTTCCAACCGCGTATTGAACGCAAGTGGCAATGTAAGCAGAGGGAGCAATGGAAATCAACGAAATCGGGTATCGGCTCGCCTTGACTCCAAGACAAGTTGCACGCCCGAAATATTCGACACCAGCGGCAATCGAAGGGCAGGCTGCACCTCGCAAGCATTACCCGTGCGCCCTGTTCGATTACTTTGGATGCGTAGCGAACAAATTGCAAGGTGTGTCGCCGTCTACTCAATGTAAGAGCACCGTCTTCCCGAGCAGAGACTCTCCTTGCCAAACCAAAGGGCTTTGAAGTCGCGTCTCGGAGACGGGTAATCGGTTAGTTTCCATCTCCATTCGCATTCTTCCCAGCCACGCGCATAGTCGCCGATCATCAGTCGACTTAGTCCGCTGTTCAGTGCGCAGTTGCGTAGTCAGGTTTGGCAGCTATCGCCGCTTCGTAGCTGGGTATCGCCTCTTCGTATCGTGTCAGCGCTTGCTTGCAAGCTGGTGCCCCGGTTGTGGCACGGAGCCTCCGCATAGTCCAGGCCTGATCGCTGGTGCCTCTTCATGCTGACTATCGCCTCTTCGAAGCGTGTTAGCGATTGCAGGGCGTTACCACGGTTGTACGGGGCCTCGGCGAAGTCACGCCTAAATGTGAGCGCACCAGGGTGGCATACACGAGCGCCTCGTTGTACCAAACCGAAGCTCTTGCAGCACATTACCGCGATTGTTCAACGCCTCGACAAAATCGGGGTTGATCGTAAGCGCCTTGTCGTAACTGTGGCGCTTCGTCTAAGCGCCCGAGCTCCTGCGGGGTATTACCGCGATTGTTTAGAGCTTGCGCAAAGTCGGGCTTAGACATTAGAGCTCTGTCGAAACTCTCCAGAGCTTCTTTAAACGCTGGAGAGCAGTCAGGGTGTGACGCGGTTATTTGGCGCTTCGATCGGCCCGGGCCTGATCGCCCAGTGCCGCGTCGTAGCTGGCGAGGTGCTTCCTCATAGCGCTCGAGAGCCTGCCAGGCATTGCGCGGTTGTACCGAGCTTCAACATAATCCGGCCTGATCGCCAGTGCCTCGTCGTACTTAGCAGGGCCTCTTCCTTCGTAGCGCTTGAGGTCTTGCGGGTCGTTGCCGCGTTTGTTTAACGCCTCGGCAGCGTCAGGGGCAATCGTCAGCCCCTGTTGCGATTGGGGAGGCCTTGTCATCGCGCCTTTGGGTGATCCGGTCGAGAGAGCCTTAGCAACCTCTGGCCGGCCCGCTTGAATGGCGACCCCTGCGAGCAAGCGTTCTATCTGTGGCGCACTCGATTGAGCACCCATGGCGCAAGAACAACCTTGGCGACCAGGCGCAGAACAAAGCCTGGTTTTACCTCGGTTGTGGTTTTACCTCCGGGTTGCCGGGCCAGACTATTGTCCTGCTGCGGGGACGGTGTTCGGCTACGAGTTCGAGCGGCGGCGCGTCTTTCGCGGCGATTCATCAGGCGCTAGGATAGGCGTGGCAATCGTGCGAGCAGCTGGCGACACCTATAAGGTAGGCTTTCCCATGTCCTCGCTGCCGGAATCCTTCTGGCCGTTCAATACCTGGCACGCGCAGATACCGTTGTTTGGCGCTGGGTTGGCAACCCGGCAGTCATGGGGGCGAACGATGGCGGAGGCCTGTGGGACATATGCCAGCCTGGAAGCAATGGCAATGGAATGCCCCGTACCCCAACGCTCAGTGCGGGCAACATGAATTTCCTACGGAAGCTCAAGCCCTGGTGTATGCACGCTTCGCGAAACTGCCATGTCACCGAATCAACCTTGTATTGATGGCAACGAAAAACGCCATGGCCTTTCGTTTGTCTCTCGATACCAAGAATAAGGCGGGTGCCGCGATCTGATAGCGGATGTGCTGTCAATGTCGCTGTCAACCGCCGAGCGAAAATAAATATCAGCGAGGTGGACTGCAGCAGGGAAGGTGCATTTCCTCTTCGCCTGGAACGCTACTACAACTCTGCCGGGCCAGTTCTTGTCGGAACACTAGGTCCGCTGGACAAACAACTATCACGCACTATTGCGATTTTGGGTCGGTGGCTTGCATCACTGCGATGCGCGGCCGAGGCGGAAGTGGGTCGACTTCAAAGCTGGTCCGTGGCGTGTGGTCGCGAATCGGATACGCGGGAAAAGCTGCTTCCGATAAAAAGTCGGATCAATGCAGTCGGGCTGGAAGTTGATTACCAGGTCAAAGGCGTTTCCGAGCAATATGACACTCTCGGAAATCTTGTCTCCGTATCTGATCAGGCGGGCAATACTCAATCCGTCACATATGATTCCGATGGTCGTCTTGCCACGCCGTGACCGAATTCGGTAGGACGGAAAATTGCCTTCGCATACGATTCCGTTGATCGAATTGTTCGGCGTCCTACCTGGCGGACTCTGTTCCACTACAGCTATGATCTTTCTAAGGTGGGAACTGGAAATCTTAGTTCGATTCGATATCCAGATATGGCAGAACACGAATGTATTCGTATGACCCCAACTTCTCTTCAACCAGGCTGACCGGTATCACCGAGAACGGACTGCAAACCTTGAACTGGGTTACCAATCCGCTAGAGGGCGCGGCACGAGCGCGTACGCAGGGGAATGTCTGTACCGTTAATCTTTCAGCTTGCAGTGGGTTTTCGACTTGCGAGTACGAGGCCGAGGCCAGAGGCGGTAACGAGGCGATGCCGCAAAGGGCGATGGGGTCGGGAAGCTGGCCGAAATCACCCAGCCGAGGACCAGGACTACGACGAAGCTGCACGTAGCCGAACGGCGCGAGCAGCGTCGCCGGCGCGTGCTGTGGGCGCGGATGAGGAGGAAATGCCCGACCGCGCCAGGATGCCGATGGCGACCAGCATCGCGAGCGTGCAGCGGCACCGATGGCAGGCCGGTGACCTCGAGCCGGGGAACACCGGCGGGATGCAGCGAGCACGGCGATCGAGGCCGGGATAGAAGAGGGTGGTGATCGGGATCGTCGTGGCCCGGCGAGCTTGCGGGTGAGGATCTGGTAGGTGGCGAACATGAAGGCGCAGCCGCAGCGGCAGCGAATGCCCACCAGGTGAAGGCGCTGCCGCCGGGGCGGATGATCAGCAGCACGCCGGTGAAGCCCCGGCCAGCGCGAGCCAGGTGCGCGCGCCGACGCGCTCGCCGAGCAGCGGGCCGCCGGCGAGCGCGACGATGATCGGCGCGAGGAAGACGATGCTCGCGACCTCCGCGATCGGCATGTGCCGCAGCGCGACGCACGAACACCACGCTGCTCACCACCAGCATCAGTCCGCGCAGGATCTGCAGGCCGGGCGACGAGGTGCGTACCAGGCGCAGTCCCATGCGCGGCAGGAAGATCGCCGCCATCACGATCGGTCTGCAGCACGAAGCGCAGCCAGACGAGCGCGGAGGCGGGGTAGTGCGCGACCAGGATACTTCGACATCGTGTCCAGGCAGCCGAAGCAGCAGGTCGCCAGGAGCATCAGGACGATCCCCCGGACCGGCGTGCGGGTAGCGCGCGTCCACGCGGCGCCCTCAGAAAGAGCTGCGGCAGGCCGAGCACGTGCTCGGCGAGGTAGGAGAGGATCAGGTTGGTCGAGATCGGCGCGACGAGGTAGAGGCGCGTTCTCGCGGAATTTGCGCTCGACGTCGTACTCGGCGGCGAAGCCGAAGCCGCCGTGGGTCTGCAGGCAGACGTTGGCCGCTTCCCACGAGGCCTTGGCCGCGAGGTGCTTGGCCATGTTCGCTTCGGCGCCGCAGGGCTTCTGTGCGTCGAAGAGCGCAGCGGCCTTGTAGCGCATCAGGTTCGCCGCCTCGATCTCCATGTAGGCCTCGGCGATCGGGAACTGGATGCCCTGGTTCTGGCCGATCGGCCGGTCGAAGACGACGCGGTCCTTGGCGTAGTGCGTCGACTTCTCGATGAACCAGTAGCCGTCGCCGATGCACTCGGCGGCGATCAGGATGCGCTCGGCGTTCAGGCCGTCGAGGATGTAGCGGAAGCCCTTGCCTTCCTCGCCGATCAGGTTCTCGACCGGGATCTCCAGGTTGTCGATGAACACCTGGTTGGTCTCGTGGTTCACCATGTTGCGGATCGGCTTGACCTCGAGGCCCTTGCTCTTCGGTGTCGACGAGGAAGACCGACATGCCCTCGGATTTCTTCTTCACCTTGTCGAGCGGCGTGGTGCGCGCCAGCAGGATCATCAGCTCGGAGTGCTGCAGGCGCGAGGTCCAGACCTTCTGGCCGTTGACGACGTAGCGGTCGCCCTTCTTCACGGCGACGGTCTTGATCTTGGTGGTGTCGGTGCCGGCGCCGGGCTCGGTGACGCCCATCGCCTGCAGGCGCAGCTCGCCGGTGGCGATCTTCGGCAGGTATTGCTTTTTCTGCGCTGCAGAGCCGTGGCGCAGCAGCGTGTTCATGTTGTACATCTGGCCGTGGCAGCAGCCGGCGTTGCCGCCCGAGCGCGTCACTTCCTCCATGATCACCGTCGCCTCGGTGAGCGAGAGGCCCGAGCCGCCGTACTCCTCGGGGATCAGCGCCGACATCCAGCCGGCCTTGGTCAGCGCCTCGACGAACTTCTCGGGGTAGGCGCGCTTCTCGTCGATCTGCCTGCCAGTAGGCGGAGTCGAACTGCTTGCAGAGCGCCGCGACGGCTTCGCGCAGCTCGGGAAAGTTGTCGCGGCCGAGATTCATTTCTTCGGCTTGCAGGTGCGCGGAGGCTTCTTCCTCCGTGCGCTCCCACAGCTCGAGCGCCATCGGCTCGCGCGCTTCCTCGAGGATGTGGCCGACCAGGCCGATCGCGCGCGCCATGACGCCGATGCCGCGCACGCGCGCCAGTCGATGCCGAGCTCGCAGGCGAGGGCGCCGATCGCGCCGGTGGCGTTGACGACCAGCTTCTTCTGCTTGCCGATCTCTTCCATCCGCTTGCAGTACTTTGCCGTAGAAGCCGGTCTCGCGCGCGATCTCGAACAGGCGCACGGTGCGCGGGTCGACCGGCTTGTGGATCGGGTGGCCGAGGCCCGGGATGCGCTTCATGCTCTCGATGTCGGCGTTCTCGGAGAGCATCTTCGCCACGCCCTCCATCGAGCCGACGAAGACGCTGCCCAGGCCGAGCAGGCCGGCGGCCACCGCGGCCTGCGGCGATTCCGGCGCGCCGACGTAGGTCATGCGCGCGGCGATGGCGCTGGGCGTCATGCCGTGCTCGACCAGCGTCACCGCCATGGCGTTGAAGAGTCTTCGATTCTTTCTCGTTGGGGACTCGTCCGACCAATCTCGAGGAAGGCCATGTCGCCGAGGTTGAGATGGCCGAGGATCTCGTTCGGCAGGTCCTTGCCGCGGACGACGATCTTGTCGGTCGTCGACCAGGCGAGGTCGGACGCGGATCGGTCTTGCGCGCTCATTGCTCGGCCTTTACGCCGGCGGCGGTGATGACCTTGGCCCACTTCGCGATCTCGGCGTCGAGGAACTGCTTCGCCTGCCTCGGGCGTGTTGCCGACCGGCTCGATGCCGATCTGGGCCGAAGCGCTCCTGGATGTCGGATTCGCTGAGCGCCTTTGCCGTCTCCAGCGGCGAGGCGGTTCGACGATCTCCTTCGGCGTCGCGCCCGGGCGCCATGAACAGCACCCAGGTCGAGGACTCGAGCGCCGGGCCGCCGGCCTCGGCGATGGTCGGCACATCGGCGTACGCCAGCAGGCGCTTCGTCGGAGAACATGCCGAGCGCCTGCAGCTTTCCGCCGCGCACCTGCGGCATCAGGCTGCTCGGCGTGTCGACCAGGATCTGGATGTCGTTCGCCATCGGCGGCCTGCATCGCCGGCGCCGTGCCCTTGAACGGGACGTGCACCATGTCGATCCCGGCGGTCTGCTTGAAGAGCTCCGTGGTGAGGTGCGCTGCGGCGCCGATGCCGGAGGAGCCGAAATTGAGCTTGCCCGGGTTGGCCTTCGCGTAGGCGATCAGCTCCTTCACGTCCTTCGCCGGGCACGTTGTTGTTCACCGTCATGATCAGCGGCGCGATCGCCGGCGAGCGATACCGGAACCAGGTCCTTCAGCGGGTCGAACGGCAGCTTGCCCGGCGTAGAGCGTGACGTTGGCGGCATAGCCGGCGATGACGGTGAGCATCGTGTAGCCGTCGGGCGCCGCCTTCGCGGCGAGGTCCGAGCCGAGGATGCTGTTGGCGCCGGGCCGGTTGTCGACCACGATCGGCTGGCCGAGCGGTCCGGACATCTTCTGCGTCACGATGCGCGTCACGACGTCGGTGATGCCGCCGCCGGTGTAGGGCACGATCCAGCGGATCGGCTTGTTGGGGTAGGACTGCGCAAGCGCCGTTGCACAGGAAAAGGACAGCAGCAGCGCGTCTAAGCGACGTTCTCGCATTCAGGGCCTCCGGATTGACGAAATTCTTCGGCCGCTCGCCGGCCAGCATGCGCAGGCATTTCCTCGGCCGCGGCGACGCTCATGCGCGGCGCGCGACTCGCGCGTCATGCCGGCGAGGTGCGGCGTGAGCACCGCGTTGTCGAGCGAGAGCAGCGGATGGCCGGGCTGCAGGCGGTAGTGCTCGTAGACGTCGAGCATCGCGCCGGCGATGCGCTTCGCTCGCAAGCGCCTCGATCAGCGCGGCTTCCTCGCACCACCGGCGCCGCGGCCGACGTTGATCAGCCAGGCGGTCGGCTTCATCGCGCCGATGCGCTTCTCGTTGAAGAGGTGGTGCGTCTCCGGCGTGAGCGGGCAGGTGACGACGACGAAATCGCGCGCCGGCGACCAGGTCGTCCAGCGTCGCAGGCTCGGCGTCCGGCGGGCAGCCGGTCCAGGCGCCGCTGGTGGCCGAGCACGCGCATGCCGAAGCCGTGGCGGCAGATGCTGCGCCACGCGCGTGCCGATCTCGCCGACGCCGACGATGCCGACGGTCATGCGCGGCGATCTCGTGCGTGCCGGCGCCGAGCGCGCGCGCGTCGTCCCAGGTAGTCGTTCTTCAGCGAATCGATGATCGCGAACATGTTGCCGCGCCAGCATCAGCATCGCCATCACGCAGTACTCGGCGACCGACTGCGCGTTGCCGCCGGGAATGTTCGACACCATGCACGCCGCGCGCGGTCGCGTCGGCGAGCGGCACGAGGTCGGTGCCGGTGCCGTGGATCGCCACCGCGCGCACGCGCGGCGCGGCGCTGGAAGATGTCGTCGGGCAGCTTGCTGCGGGTGATGATGCCGTCGGCGTCGCGCGCCAGGCGCGCGGATGGTCGCGGGTCGCTGTCGGGCGAGCGCACGACCTCGGCGCTGCGCGCGAGCAGCGCCTCGCCGGCGGCCGCGATCGGATCGACGATGAGGACGCGCTTCACGCTCAGTCCACCTGCAGCTTGCGCGTCGGCGACGACCTTGCGCCAGCGCGCGAGGTCGGTGCGCATCAGCTCGTCGAGCGCCGCCGGGCCGCCGCCGGCCGGCTCCGCGCCCTGCTGGACGAATTTCTCGCGCAGCGCCGGGCTCTTCAGCGCGGCTTCCGGTCGCCGACGCGCAGCTGCTCGAGCACTGCCGGCGAGCGTGCCGGCCGGGGCGAGCAGGCGCGTACCAGGTATCCGACACGTAGCCCGGCACGCCGGCTTCGCTCCATCGTCGGGATCTCGGGCGCGGCCGGGCGCGCGGCGCGCGTTGGTCACGGCGTAGCGCCTTCAGCTTGCCCGCTCGGATGTGCGGCAGGTTGGGCAGCAGGCCGTCGACGACGAGCTGCACCTGGCCGGAGAGCAGGTCGGTGCGCGCCTGCGTGCTTGCCCTTTGTAGGGCACGTGGACCAGGTCGACGCCGCGCGAGCGCCTTGAACAGCTCCATGTTCATGGTGCGTCGCCGAGCCGTTGCCCGACGAGCCGTAGTTCAGCGAGCTGCGTCTTGGCAAGCGCGATCAGCTCCTTCACGTTCGACGCCGGCACGCCGGGATGGGCGAGCGAGCACCTGCCAGGTGTCGGCGGTGCGCGCGATGCGAGCGCGAAGTCCTTGAGCGGGTCGTAGGGCAGGCGCTCGCGCAGCGCCGCGTTCGAGCACGTGCGAGGGGCTGCGTGTGCAGCAGGCGTGTGGCCGTCGGGCGCGCTCTTCGCCACCGCGTCGGTGCCGATCACGCCGCCCGAGCCCGGCCGGTCCTCGACGATCACCGCGCCGCCGAGCGCCTCGGCCGAGCTCGTCGCCGACCAGCCGCGCCAGCGTGTCGCCCGGTGCCGCCGGCGGCGAGGGGAACGATGATGCTGTGATTTGAGGCAGGTCTGGCAAAGAAAATGCAACAGGAGGATTCCAGATGAAAGCAAAGAAAACCTCATCAGTCGGATCCCACGAGAAGACGTCCTGCGACCGGTCCAGCGGATAGAAATGCGCGCGCAGCGCCGGCATGCGCGTGCGCGGCGATGCGTCTCCGGCGTCCAGCCTTCGGCGCGGTGCACCGAGCGCAGCGGGCCGGTTCTGGCGACATGAGGAAGATCTCGTTGGCGCGCACCGCGAAGATCTGCCCGGTGACGTCCTGCGCAGCGTCGCTAGCGAGGTAAACCGGCGAGCGGCGCGATCTTCGCGGTCTCCATGCGACTTCAGCTTCTCGACGCGCGCCTTCTGGTCGTCGGTCTCGGTCGGGATCGAGCCGATCATGCGGCTCCAGGCGAAGGGCGCGATGCAGTTCGAGCGCACGTTGTACTTCGCCATGTCGAGCGCGATCGACTTCGACAGGCCGACGATGCCGAGCTTGGCCGCCGAGTAGTTCGCCTGGCCGAGGTTGCCGATCAGGCCCGAGGTCGAGGTCATGTGGACGTAGGCGCCCGACTCCTGCGACTTGAAGTAGCGGCGCGGCGGCGCGCGCGACGTAGAACGAGCCGTTCAGGTGCACGTCGATGACCGCGTCGCCATTCCTCGACCGACATGTTGAAGAAGAAGCGGTCGCGCAGGATGCCGGCGTTGTTGACGACGACGTCGATGCTGTCCGAAGGCATCGAGCGCGCACTGCACGATGCGGTTGGCCGATGTCCCAGTCGGCGACGCTGTCGGTGCTCGCGACCGCGTTTCCGCCCTTGCGCCTTGATCTCGTCGACGACCTCTGCGCCGGGCCGGCGTCGCGTGCCTTCGCCCTTCACCGAGGCGCCGAGGTCGTTGACCACCACCTTCGCGCCGGCGGCGGCCATGGCGAGCGCGAAATCGCGCCCGATCCCGCCACCGGCGCCGGTGACGAGAGCGACCTTTCCCTCGAGCATCAATCGCGAAAGCCCGGGTACTGGCGCTCGACCAGGCGGAGCAGGCCGGCCCACTCCGAGCTCGCCGATCTTGCGGCGCTGGCCCGGCTTGTAGCGGTCGTTAGTCGGTTTTATTGTTTCAGGAGCAGGAAGCGAACATTTGGTTGAGAAGGGCAAATACCTGCGCCTGGCACGCCCGCTCGAACCAGTACATCGTGATGAAGGCCTCGGGAATCGTCGCGCCGACCGCGAGCAGGCCGTGGTTTTGCAGGATCATGGCGACGCGGTCGCCGAGGTCGGCGACCAGGCGCTTCTGCTCGTCGAGGTCGACCGCCGGCCCTTCGTAGTCGTGGCATGCCGACGCTGGAGAAGAACATCGAGTTCTGCGTCAGCGGCAGCAGGCCGCAATCCATCGCCGAGACCGCCATGCCCGCGGGCGTGTGCGTGTGGATGACGCAGGCGACGTCGTGGCGCGCCGCGGTGGATCGCGCTGTGGATGACGAAGCCGGCGTGGTTGATGCCGTAGCCGGTGCCCGAGTCCTGCACGATCGTTGCCGTCGAAGTCGATCTTCACCAGGCTCGAGGCGGTGATCTCGTCGTAGGTCATGCCGTAGGCGTTGATGAGGAAGTGGCCTTCCTCGCCGGGCACGCGCGCCGAGATGTGGTTGTAGACCAGATCGTCCATGCGGTAGTGGTGGACCAGGCGGTAGCACGCCGCGAGATCGACGCGCGTCTGCCCACTCTTCGCGCGAGACACGGTCTGCGCATGGACGGAACCTGCAGCTGAGAGAGGTCGCTCATGGCCGTTATTATGCCCCTGCCATGTTCAAACTCATTGCTGCCGCCGTCGGTATCGCGTATGCTGGCGGCCTGCGCGCCGCTCGAGCCGGCCGCGCCGCAGGCCGCCTCGCCCGCCGTCCCGATCCGCTTTCTGTGCTGAGCTTCGACGACGGCCCGGCGCGTTCCACGGCGAAGGTGCTCGATGCCCACGGCTGGCGAACCCCGGTGCAGCCTGGCGTGAAGGCGATTTTTTCGTGCAGACCGGCGTGGCTGGATTGAGTGGGCGGCCATGATGCGGCGCACCCACGCCGAAGCGGCACGTCCTGGCGGTTCACACGGAACCGCGCAGGGCCACGTCAGCCACATGGCGCCGTCTCGCGCGGGGAGCTCGAGGCGTCGCTGCGCCAGGCGCAGGCCGACATCGCCGCCATCGCCGGCGCCGCGCCCGCTCGTGCGGCCGCGCCGTTCTGGTTCTACGACGACGCAGGCGCTTGCGAGCTATGCACGGACCGACCTGGCCATGCTGCTGACCGACGTCCAACGCGCTCGACGGCCAGGTGCTGGGGATCAACCTGGTCTCCGGCCAGGCGCATGATCGTGCGCGCCCAGCTGGAGCGTATCAAACAGGAATGGCGCCAGGGCGTTCTGCCGGTGTTCGACGGCGCGACGCCGATCGTCGCCACGTTCCACGACGTGAACACGGGCACCGGCGGCGTCCCGGCCGAGTACCTGCGGCTCCTGGTGGAGGAGTCGCGCGCGCTCGGCCTCACGCTCGCCGGACAACCCTTCTACGACCGGCGCGCGGACCTGGAACGCGCGGCGGAGGTGCGCGCCCGGCGGCTATAATCGGCCGCATGAAAATCCTGGTGGCGGTGAAGCGCGTCGTCGACTTCAACGTCAAGGTGCGCGTCGAAGGCCGACGGCAGCGGCGTCGAGACCGCGAACGTCAAGATGTCGATGAATCCCGTTCGACGAGATCGCGGTCGAAGAGGCGGTGCGGCTGAAGGAGAAGGGCGCCGCCACCGAGATCATCGCCGTCTCCTGCGGCGTGCAGGCCTGCCAGGAGACGCTGCGCACCGCGCTGGCGATCGGCGCCGACCGCGCGATCCTGGTCGAGACCGACGCGGAGCTGCAGCCGCTCGCGGTCGCGAAACTCCTCAAGAAGCTGGTCGAAAAGGAAAGCCCCAGGCTGGTCATCCTCGGCAAGCAGGCGATCGACGACGACTCGAACCAGACCGGGCAGATGCTGGCGGCGCTGCTCGGGCTGGCCGCAGGCGACATTCGCCTCGAAAGTCGAATCTTGAGAGCGACAAGGCGCACGTGACGCGCGAAGTCGACGGCGGCCTCGAGACCATCTCGATCAAGCTGCCGGCGATCGTCACCACCGACCTGCGCCTGAACGAGCCGCGCTACGTCACGCTGCCGAACATCATGAAGGCGAAGAAGAAGACGCTCGAGAACCTGAAGCCCGACGCGCTCGGCGTGGATGTTTCTCCACGACTGAGCACCTTGAAGGTCGTCGAGCCCGCGAAGCGCAAGGCGGGGACGAAGGTCGCCGACGCGAAGGCGCTGGTCGACAAGCTGCGCAACGAGGCGAAGGTCATCTGATGGCCGTCCTGGTTCTCGCCGAGCACGACAACAAGACGGTCAAGAAGGCGACGCTCAACGCCGTCACCGCCGCGCAGAAGCTCGGCGGCGACGTGCACGTGCTGGTCGCCGGCCACCAGGCGGGCGAGGCGGCCAAGGCCGCCGGGCAGATCGCCGGCGTGAAGAAGGTGCTGCATCGCCGATGCGCCGCACCTTGCGGACTTCCTGGCCGAGAACGTCGCTTCCCTGGTGGTTTCGATCGCGAAGAGCTATTCGCACCTGCTCGCGCCATCGACGTCGAACGGCAAGAACATCATGCCGCGGGTCGCGGCGCTGCTCGACGTCGCAGCAGATCTCCGACATCATCGCGGTCGAGTCGGCGGACACCTTCGTGCGGCCGATCTACGCCGGCAACGCGCTCGCGCACGGTGAAGTCGAAGGACGCGATCAAGGTGATCACGGTGCGCACGACGGCTTTCGATGCGGCCGCGCTACCGGCGGCAGTGCGCCGGTCGAGACCGTTTCCGCTGCCAGCCGATTCAGGGCTGTCCGCGTTCGTTGTCGGCGCGAAGTCTCCAAATCGGAGAGGCCGGAGCTCACCGCGGCGAAGATCATCGTCTCCGGCGGCCGCGGCATGGCCAACGGCGAGAACTTCAAGAAGGTGCTCGAGCCGCTCGCCGACAAGCTCGGCGCGGCGATGGGCGCCTCGCGCGCCGCGGTCGACGCCGGGCTTCGTGCCGAACGACTGGCAGGTGGGGCAGACCGGCAAGATCGTCGCGCCCGGACCTCTACATCGCGGTCGGCATCTCGGGGCGATCCAGCACCTCGCCGGCATGAAGGACAGCCGGGTGATCGTCGCCATCAACAAGGACGAGGAGGCGCCGATCTTCCAGGTCGCCGACTACGGCCTCGTCGGCGACCTGTTCCAGATCGTGCCCCAGCTCGGTCGAGGAGCTGAAGAAATGAGCTATCAGGCCGCCCCTGAAGGACATGCGGTTCGTGCTCAACGAGCTGGCCGGGCTTGGCGGAGGTCGCGAAGCTCCCGGGATACGAGGACGCGACGCCGGACACGGTCGACGCCATCCTCGAGGAAGCCTCGAAGTTCGCATCTGAAGTACTTGACCCGATTAACTATTCTGGTGACCAGGAAGGCTCCGTCTGGAGCGACGGCGACGGTCGCGCACGCCGAAGGGTTTCAAGCGATGCCTACCAGCAGTTCTGCGAAGGCGGCTGGAGCGCGCTGCCGTTCGACCGCGCAGTGGGGCGGCCAGGGCCTGCCGAAGCTGGTCTCCACCC
>ERZ1370068.7793-contig-6689_pt1 | contig 55618 bp, 55 predicted proteins | sample MGYA00561227_ERZ1370068 | MGnify/ENA primary metagenome ERZ1370068 (study PRJEB38410, sample SAMEA6850437) | metagenome | study: Metagenomic assessment of the ecological functions of the soil: analysis of the soil microbiota associated with the... | reverse complement strand
CTACGTGCGCTACTCGAGCAACGTGCGTCGCGCTGAAGGCGTTCGGCGGGCCGGCCCTGCTGCTCAGTCTGGCTGCTACGTGATGGCAAACGTGATCGTCTTCGGCGCCGAGGTGAACTGGCGCTTCGCCGAGAGCACCACCGGCCGACCGCCGACGAGCAAGAAGCCGCCGGCCTCGCCTAAAACCGCCGAACAGTGACAGTCACTGCGTCTGTCACCTGTGACTGTCCCTGTCTGTCCCTGTGTCTGTCCGCAGGTTCGGCGGCGGCTCGGGCTCGGTGCGAGTTGCGGCGCTTCCAGTCGTTGCCGAGCTCGGCCACGGTCCGCGTCCTCGCCGCCGGGCACGAACACCGGGTCGTAGCCGAAGCCTTCCGAGCCTCGCGGCCTGCTCGGCGATCCGGCCTTCGAGCACGCCCGGTGCCGCGCGACTCCTCGCCGTCAGGCCCGATCAGGACGAGCTCGCAGACGTAGCGAGCGCGCGTCGGTCGTCGACGCCCTCGAGGCTGCGCAAGCAGCCGCTCGATCGCCTGGCCGCCCTCGGCGCCGTACCGCGCCGACGCGCACGCCCGGCGCCGCCGCCGAGCGCCGCGACCTCGAGCCCCGAGTCCTCGCCGAGCATCCACGCGTCCGCCGGGCCCGACCGAGCGCCCGTACGCGCCTTGGCGCGGGCGTTGCTCGTACGTAGCTGTCGCTGCCCTCCTCCGGATAGCCGTCCGCGTCCGAGCAGCTCGAGCTCCCAGCCCGGCAGCAGCGCGCAGAGCTCCGCGCAGCTTGTTCGCGTTCTGCGGAGCAGAGACCGGACCGCTCAGTCGCTCCAGCGGACCTCCAGGACGCTGTCGAGCTGCTGACCTGCGCGATCGCCGGCGCGATCCGACTCAGCCGGCGGCATCGTGACGTCGAGCGAGCACCGTCCGTCGGTCCGCGTCCGTGGCCGAACCTCGAGCCTGACTTCACGCGCTGCCGCCGAGACGATCAAGCCTCGTCGAGCAGCGGCGCCGGGCTCGCCGCCGGACGCGAGCTGCGAGCGGGCCAGCGTGCCGGTCTCGCGGGCCGGAACGCGTGGTGCACCATCCGGAGCGCGGCGGATCCGCAGCGGCCAGAGCGAGAACAGCACGAGCGCCGTCGTGATCACCGCTCCGCCGTAAGTACCCGGCGCCGGCGGCCATCCCGATCGCCGCGACCACCCAGCAGCGTCGCGCTGCCGTCGTCAGCCCGCGCACGGAGAGACTCGCTGCCGGATGATCGCGCCCGCGCCGAGGAAGCCGATCCCGGTCACGATCTGCGCGGCGATCCGCGTCGGGTCGGCCGACGATCGCCCCGCCGCCGCGACGAACTCGCGGAACGCCGTAGGCAGACGACGAGCGTGAAGAGCGCCGAGCCGACCGCGACGCAGCATGTGCGTGCGGAAGCCGGCGTCGCGTCTCGCGCAGCTCGCGCTCGATGCCGACCGCACCGCCGAGCGCCGGCGGCGACGACGATCCGCAGCGAGCGCCTCCGACCAGGTGAGCGATGCGGCGTCAACCGCGAGCAGCATCCAGCGACCGCCTCCTGCGCTGCTCGCAGATCGTCGCGATCCCGCCGGCGCCGAGGATCGAGCAGCTCGTCGAGCTGCGCGCGGTCGAACGGCGCGCGCTCGGCCGTCGCCTGCACCTCGACGAGCCGCGCCGTCGCCGGTCATGACGACGTTCAGGTCGACCTCGGCGCTCGAGTCCTCCGACGTAGTCGAGGTCGAGCAGCAGCTCGCCGCCGACGATCCCGACCGAGACCGCCGCGACCGAGCCGGGCAGCGCCTTCGAGAGCCCGAAGCTGGTCGAGCGCGCGCGCGGCCGCGACGTACGCGCCGGAGATCGCCGCGCAGCGCGTGCCGCCGTCGGCCTGGAGCACGTCGCAGTCGAGCCAGAGCGTCCGCTCGCCGAGCGCCTCGAAGTCGGCGACCGCGCGCAGCGCGCGGCCGATCAGCCGCTGGATCTCGACCGTCCGGCCCCTTCTGCTTGCCGCGCGACGCCTCGCGCTCGCGTCCGCTCGCCCGGTCGACGCCGGCAGCAGCGAGTACTCCGCCGTCAGCCAGCCGCGGCCCTGGCCGCGCAGCCAGCGCGGCACGCCCTCCTCGACCGAGGCCGTGCAGAGCACGCTTCGTCTTGCCCTGCGAGTAGAGCACCGACGCCGTGCGGCTGCTCGAGGTAGTCGGGCACGATCTCGACCGGGCGCAGCTCGTCCGGCCTGCGGCCGTCGTTCCGGCTCATGCCGCGGCTCTCGAGCTCGGCGACGCGCGACGTGCTCGACCTCGCCGAGCGGCAGCTGCAGGAAGCGCTCGCCGAGCGCGCGGAAGGCGTCCGGGTCGCCGGTGGTCAGGAAGCGGTACGCGCCCTCGCGCGCCGCGCTCGTTCTCGATGCCCTTGCGCGCGAGCGTCTCGGCCACCTCGCGCGCCGTCTCCTCGGCCGAGAAGACGAGCGTCACGTCGCGGCCGAAGACGCGCTGGAAGATCGGCCGGATCAGCGGGTAGTGCGTGCAGCCGAGGATGACCGTGTCGACGCCCGCGTCCTTGAGCGGCGCCGCGTACTCGCGCACCGCCGCCGGTCGTCTCGCCGCGAACGGGTCGTCGCTCTCGATCAGCGGCACGAGCCGCGGGCACGCGACCGGCGACGAGCTCGACGCCCGGCGTCGAGCGCGTGCACGAGCTCGGCGTAGCGGCCGGCGCTCGACCGTCGCCTGCGTCGCGAGCAGGCCGATCCGCCGGTTGCGCGTCGCCTGCACGGCCGCGTGCGCCTCGGGCGTGATCACGCCGACGACCGGCACCGTCGAGCTCCTCCTGCAGCTGCGGCAGCGCGGCCGAGGTCGCCGCGTTGCACGCGACGACGATCGAGCTTCACGCCCTGCGCCTCGAGGTACGCGCGCGATCTCGCGCGCGAAGCGCGCGGATCTCGTCGAGCGGCCGCGGCCCGTACGGCAGCCGCGCGTGGTCGCCGAGGTAGACGAAGTCCTCGTGCGGCATCGTCACGAGGCACCCGTGCAGGACGGTCAGGCCGCCCACGCCCGAGTCGAAGACGCCGACCGGCCTGGGAGTCCACGCGGCGATTCTAGAGGCTTACGCTGGCGCCCAGTCCGAAGAACTCGCGCGAGCTGTCCCTGCCGAGCAGCAGATAGAGGACGAATGCGTTCGTAACGGCGATCAGCAACGCGCCGCCGAAGACGGCCCCTCCCGAGCTGAACATGTAGACGACCGCGGCGACCAGCCCGATCCGGAGAGCGCGACAGTCGCGTAGTAGCCGAACCGGCTTCCTCGCCGGAGCAGGATCGCAGGCGATCAGGAAGGCGATGCCGAAGACGAGGGCTCCGCCCCGGATGAGTCGTCCACCGAGCTCGCGACGGCGATCCCCAGACGCCGAGAGCCCTCGAAGATGCCCCGCGATGCCGTCATCCCGCCAGGGCGACGGGAAAGGCGTGTCTCTCGATCAGAAGTCCAGCGGTTCGCTCATGGCACCTCTTCTGGTCAGGACACGCGCCAGCATCTCCCCGGTCCCGGCGCTCCGGCCAAGTGGCTCGATCGAGGCGGTACGCTGTCGTGCGCTTTGGCTCGGAGGAGTCGCGCTCATCGTCTTCGTCTCGCTCGTCGCGCTCTGCGCCGTCCGGCCGCGCGTCGCATGGCCAGCGGAGCTGACGCTGCGCATGGACGACTGGCGTCGACCTCGCGGCCGACGCTGTACGAGCCCGAGCGCCGCGCCGCCGCCGGCCGGCTATCCTGGCGATCGTGCTCTTCCACTGGCCCGGCCGGGAAGCGGCAGGATCTCGCCGCGCGGTCGCCCAGCGACTTCGACGAGCCAGCTTCGCGGTGCTCGCGTTCGATGCCCGCGGCCACGGCCAGTCGGGCGGGCTCGTCCTCGATCGACGGCCCGCGCGAGATCGCCGACGCGCGCGCGGTCTTCAACCAGCTCGCCGCCCGGCCCGAGATCGACAAGACGCGGATCGGCGCCTGGGGCATCTCGCTCGGGCGGCGGCGCCGTGCTGCGCTCGCTCGTCGAAGGCGTGCCGTGGGCGGCCGTCGAGGCCGTGCGAGACCTGGACCGACCTCTACAGCGCGCTCGCGCCGCAGAACCTCGTCCAAGTCGGGCGCGATCTTCCAGTTCCTGAGCTCAGTGCCCGACCGATCGCCTCGATCCGTCCGTGCTCGCGATCCGCGACGACGCGCTGGCGAGCCGCAACCTCGCCGACGTTGCGCGCCTGGACCGACGCGCGCTCCAGCCTGCAAGCTGCTCTCGAAGACGGTGAAGACGCCCGTCTTCATCTTCCAGGACCGCCGCGACTTCGCCTTCGACATCGCCCAGGCGAAGGCCGGCTACGCGCAGCTGAAGGGGCCGAAGCGGCTCTACATCGGCGACTTCGGGCACTCGCCCTCGACCTTCCCGGGCCGGACTTCAGCGCAGATGACCAAGCTCGGCCTCGCAGTGGTTCCACCGCTACCTCGGCGGCATGCTCGACGACGATCGCGCCGGATCAGCCTGCGCGCCGAGCCCCTGGCGCGGCAAGCTGCGCAGCTTCACGAAGCTGCCTCCGCCACCGCGGCGGCTGACGATCGCCTGCCGCGGCAACCGACCACCTCGCGCGGCGCGGGCCGCGCGCTAGCGCACGAGCGGCCGCTTCACGCGGCAACGCCGAGACCTTCGGCTCCGCGACCGTGCAGCTGACGGCGCAGCTTGACCGGCGGCTGGTCGCGCCTCGTCGCCGTGCTGACCGCCGAGCCGCGCAAGGCGCGGTGACCGTCGTCAGCGAGGGCGGCATCAACACGGCCGGCCTCAAAGGCACGCGCAAGCTGGCGATCCGCCTGCTCGACACGGCGACCGTGATCCCGCAAGGGCGCGCGCCTGACGCTTGACGCTGGCCTCGAGCTCGCCGTCGCGCAGAACCCCGGGCAACCTGCTCTACCTGAACCTGCCGATGCCGACTGGACCTCCCGCATCGACTCTCGGGCTCCGCGCAAGCTGACGCTGCCGATCCTGCGCAAGACGGTCTCGCGGTGAAGCTCGCCGCGCTCGGCCTGCTCGGCCACTGGCGCTCGCGCCTCGCGCTGGCCGGCAGCTCCGGCAGGCACGCCGGGAGTGACCTCCGACCGAGATCCTGATCGGCGGCACTCGTCCCGCTGAGCGGCCACGGCCTCGGCCGTTCGGCACCGTCGGCCCGCGGCGCGAACGCCTACTTCAAGTACGTCAACGCCCACGGCGGCGTCTACGGGCGCAAGATCAAGTACCTCTGGCGCGACGACGGCTACGACCTGTCGCGGACGCTCGAGCAGACCCGCGAGCTCGTCCAGCAGGACAAGGTCTTCGCGATCTTCAACACCGTCGGCACCGAGCACAACGTCGCCATCCGCGCCTACCTGAATGCGCTCAAGGTGCCGCAGGTCTTCGGCGGCACGGGCGCGAGCGATGATCGCCCGCGGCTACAAGAAGTACCCTGGACGATGGGCTACCTGCCGAGCTTCGAGGGCGAGGGCGCGCATCTACGGGCGCTACGTCGTCACAGCACCGGCCGAAGGCGCGGATCGCGGTCCTCTACGAGAACAGGCGACTACGGCAGCGACCTCGCTGCGCGGCTCGCAGCGCGGGCTCGGCAAGCGGCGCCTCGCGGATCGTCGCCAAGCAGACGCTACGAGGTGACCGACACCGAACGTCAACTCGCAGATCGCGCAGGCTGCGCCGCCCGAAGGCCGACACCTTCATGCTCTTCGCGCTGCCGTACGCAGGCGATCCAGTCGCTCTCGTCTACGCCTACAAGCTCGAAGTGGCGCCCGCAGTTCTTCGTCAGCGCGGTCTCGATCGAGCCCACGATCATGAGCCGTCGCCCGCCAGGGCACCGAACGGCAGGGAGACGAACAACGCGCTCAGCGTCGCCTTCGTCAGCGACCCGACCTCGCCGGCCTGGCGCAAGGACAAGGCGGTCGCGCTCTACAAGACGATCATGAAGCGCTACTTCCTGGGCGGCCGGGTCTCGGACGTCTACAACTGGTACGGGATGACGGTCGCGTTCTCGATGGTGGACGCGCTCAAGCACGCCGGCCGCAACCCGACCAGCGAGAGCCTGCGCCGCGCGATGACGCACATGGACGAGCGCAACAACCCGTTCCTGCTCCCGGGCGTCGACGTGCAGACGAGCCCGACGAACTACTTCCCGATCGCTAAGGCTCGGATGGTCGGCTACCGAAAGAACCTGTGGGTGCTGTTCGGCCCGCTGGTCAAATGCTCCGCTAACACAGGTGTTAACTATCCGGGTGCGCGCGACGTCTCACTCCACGTCACCCAGGGGACAACATGAAAGAAGGGGCTACATGAAGAAGTCAATCCGCCTGGCACTGCTCAGCGGTGCCTGCTTCCTCGGGCTCGCGGTCGCGGCGCCCGCGTTCTCCGCGTACGACCCGGAGCTGATCATGGAGCAGTCGAGCTACAAGCTCGGCAGCCGCCACGACGGCCGACGTGTTCATCGCGATCGACCCGGACGCCGATCCGACCGCCAAGCTGACGATCTTCTCGCCGGTCGGCTACAGCGCCAACCTGACGGCGCGCGCCCGGCACGAAGATCGGCAAGCGTTGTCGCCCGCGTGAAGGCGAAGGCGCTCGGCGGCGCGCTGCTGACGCTCGCCGGCGACGTGGTCGTGGCGAACCCGGCTCGATCCGACGATCCAGATGGCGGCAGCCCAGTGCGACAAGACCAGGACCTCGCACACCACGCATCTGGGGTCCGTTAACACGAAGCCTCGCAGGGGCAGACGGTCGCGATCCCGGTGTTGGTTGACCAGGTCGGCCCGCTCGTCCTCCAGCAGGTCTGTCTGCCCTCGCCGGACGTCCCGGAAGGATCCGGCGGCGCGAAGTTCTGGCGCGCAGCTGTTCGCGGCCGACTTCACGATCAAGAACGTGTTCACCAACGCCGGCACGAACGGCGACTACGAGTGGTCCGGCATCTTCACGCCGTACACGCCCGGCACGGCCACGCCGAACCCCGGCCGGCACGCTCGAGGCTCGCACGCTCGTGGGCCTGCCCTCCTCGCTGACGCTCAAGCGCGTCGCGGCGAAGCGGGCTTCAAGCTCACCGGCCAGCTGAAGATCGCCGGCGTCGACCCGAAGGGCGTCAGGCTCGACCTCTACGCGCGGCAGAAAGCGGCCCCGGCGCCGAACGCCGTCTCCGCGCGGGACCGGCAAGCGCGTCGGCGCGTCCAGCGCCAAGCTGCCCTCGAGCGGCAAGTCACGCTGGCCAGGCCGAGCGTGAAGTTCGCGACCTTCTTCCAGATCCAGGTTCGAGAACTACACGACGGCGTCTGCACCGGACCGTCGCCTTCAGGCCTCCCGGTTCCCGTCACCACGAGCGCATCGCCGCGGTGACGAGCAACCAGGTCAAGTCCTCAAGCCGAAGCCGAAGAAGAAGCACTAGTCCGCTTTGCTCGAGCGGGGCCTTCGTCGCGGAGGCCCCGCTCAGCGCTCCGCCGGCAGGTCGTCGTGGCGCGACCACTCGTGCCACGAGCCCGGGGTAGTTGCGCGCGTCGGTAGCCGGCGGCCCTGAGCGCGAGCGCGGCGAGGGCCGAGCGCGAGCCCGAGTGGCAGTACGCGACGATCTCCGCGCCCTCGGGCAGGCCGGTGAGCTCGCGGATCTCCCACGGCGCGTGCGGCCGGCCCGGCCCGGCGAAGAGGCGCTCGACCTCGAGGTGCCTCGCGCCGGGAATGTGGCCCTGGCGCGGGTCGCACGGATAGCCGCCACGGCCGTGGAACTCGTCCTCGCTGCGGACGTCGAGGATCGTCAGCTCCGGGATCGTCGAGCCGCTCGCGCAGCTCCTCCCAGGTCGGCACGGCCTCGAAGCTGCGGCTCGAGCTGAGTCCTGGTCTTCTGCAGCTCGACCGCGCCCTGCTCCGAGCTCGCCCGGCCACGCGGCGACGCCGCCCGCGAGCACGGCGACGCGCGGATGGCCGGCCACGAGCGCGGCCTGCTGCGAGGCGGCTGCGCCGACGCAGTCGCCGCGGTCGTAGAGCACGAGCCGCTCCTGCCCGGTGACGCCGTGGCGGCCGCAGCCGCCGCTGCACCTCGACCGCGAACTCCTCGCACGGTCTCGCGCGTCGCCAGCGGCGGCGGCGAGCCGAGCACGAGCGGGATCGAGCCGGGCAGATGCCCGCGCTGGTGTGCGTTCGGCCCGCGCACGTCGCCGAGCACGAGGTCCTCCTCGCCCAGGTGCTCCTGCACCCAGGCCGCGTCGACGAGCGGCGGCAGCTCAGACATCGGCGAGGAAGCCGGTCAGCACGGCGTTGAACTCGTCGGGCTGCTCGAGGTTCGGCAAGTGGCGTGCGCCGGCAAACGCCCTGAAGCGCCGGCGCGGCGCCGCGTGCGCGAGCTGCTGCGCCTCCTCTGGCGGAAAGAACGGGTCGCCCTCGCCGACGCGCGACGAGCACCGGGCCGGCGAAGCCCGCCAGCGCGTCGGAGCGGTCGGCGCGGTCGCGGATCGCCTCCAGCGCCTCCACCAGCTCCTCCCTCGAGCGGTCGAGCGCCTGCGCCTGACCCGGTCGACCAGGTCGTCGCTCGCGTCCTCCAGCAGCAGCTTCGGCCGCATGCTCGTCCCAGAGACCCTCGGCGCCGCCGTTCTCGATCAGCGCCTTCGTCTCGGCCCGGCCCGCGCGACGCTCCGGCGAGTCGGCGTCGGCGCGAGCCCGACGAGCGCCGAGCGCCCGGACGCGCTCCGGCTCTGGCTGCGTCATCGCCAGTGCCGTGTACCCGCCCAGCGAGGCGCCGACGAGCACGAGCTCCCCTCTGCCTCGGCGAGCACCGAGGCGGCGTAGTCGTCGATCGTCCGCCCGCGCCCGTACAGCCGCGGCGTGACGACCTCGTAGTCGCGCAGCGCCTCGAGCTGCGGGTCCCACATCCGCTCGTCCAACGGAAACGCGTGGAGCAGGACGACCTTCACAGGCGCAGCGACGACGATCGCTCAGCGGCGACTCGCCGGACGCTCCGAGCAGCGCTCGAGCCAGTCAGCCGTCGCCGGCCCGAGCTCGAGGCCGAAGCGCTCGAGCCGCGCAGGATCCAGGGCAGGTAGCCGATGTCGGCGAGACCGAACTCGCGCCTGCTCAGGTACGGCCGCGCCTCGAGCGCGCTTCCAGGTCGGCGAGCCGCGCGTCGAGCTGCTCGCGCCCGTCGCCGCGCCGCGCCGCGTAGTAGGCATCGCCGAGCCGGTCGTCGAAGCGCTGCAGCCACAGCCGGCCGAGCGCGCGCTCGGCCGGGTCGGACGGCCACAGCGCCGGCTCCGGGTAGCGCTCCTCGAGGTACTCCATGATCACCTCGGACTCCGGCAGCACGAGCCCCTCGTCCTCCTCGTAGACCGGCACGCGGCCGAGTCGCGTTCTTCTCGTAGATCCAGGCCGGCCGGTCGCCGAGGTCGATCTCGACCGCCTCGTAGGCGATCCCTTCTCCGCGAGCACGATCCGCGCGCGCGCCGCGTACGGGCAGCGGTCGGCGGTGTAGAGCGTCGGCACGCCGTGAATCTACCCGCGGCCGGCGCCCTCGAGGCCGAGCACCCCGGCGAGCTGCTGCAGGAGCTCGTCCGCCGGCGGCAGCTCGTCGGGCGAGGAGGCCGTGCGCGCGACGGCCCGCACCTGCGCGGGCTCGGCGCCCGTGAGCCGCGAGACGACCGTCGGGTTCGCGCCGAGGGCGACCACGTCGCCGGGCGGGAGCGGCCCGAAGTGCTCCGGCAGCGACTGGTACTCGTCGACCACGCTGCCGCGCTCGTAGAGCACGTAGCGGACGACCACGCCGTCGTCGACGCTGATCGCGCAGACCACGGCCGCGGTCGCGTTCGAGAGCTCCGAGGCGAGCCGCTCGCGCGCCCTGCGGTTGCGGATCGATCAGCTCGGCGTAGACCGCGACCCAGCCGTTGCGCGGCCCTACGACGCGTGGCCGTCCGAGCCGCCGAGCCGCGGCAGGTACTTGTCGACCTGGGCCTCGACGCTGTCGAGGTCGTCGCTCTGGACGTGCAGCGAGGCGTACGACTCACCGTGCTCGTCGTGGTGCTCGATCCGGCTCGATCGGCACGGTCAGTCGCTGTGCCCACTCGGTGAAGCCGAGCCGCCGCCAGGCCTGCGCGGCCGGCCTCGTTGCGAGTGGCGACGTCGAGCGTCAAGTGCTCGATCCCCTGCTCGCGGGCGCGCTCGCCGAACGCGGTCAGCAGCGCCTTGGCAACGCCCTGCCGCCGCCGCTCGGGGACGACGTAGACGATGTTCACGTGCGCGTAGCCCTGCGGGGTCGAGCTCGCCGAACGCGTAGCCGACCGGTCTCGTCCTCCTCCTCGGCCAGCAGCACGAGCTTGCCCTCGAACATCGCCGGCGTGACCTCCGGCGGGCGCCACGGCCGGTCCCAGTTCTCGTCGAAGATCGCGCGTGTGAACTCGAGCAGGGTCGGCTCGTCGGCGGCGGTTGCTTCGCGGACGTTCATGCGCGTTCCAACCCTCAGCCCCGGTCAGCAGGTAGTGAGCGGACAGGTTCTGGAACGGCTCGAAGCGCTCGCGGGCCGCCTCGAGATCGGTCACGTCCGGGTAGAACGCGCGCACCGCCTTCCGAGCGCCGACGTCGCCGACCGGCCACGCGCGCGGCCGCGCGAGATGCCGGGCGAGGAACCACTCGGCCGTCCACTCGCCGAGCCCGCGGATCGACGACGAGCCGCCGCTTGACCTCGTCGTCCGGCAGCGAGGCGAGCTCGCGCAGGTCGACTCGGCTCCTGCGCGAGCCCGAGCACGTACTCGGCCTTGCGGTTCGAGAAGCCGAGCGCGTCAGAGCTCGTCGTCGCGTGGCCTCGCGCAGCTGCTCCGCGGTCGGGAACGCGGTACGCCTGGCCGACCCGCCGGCCGAAGCGCTCGATCAGCCGGTTGCGGATCGCGAACGCGGCGAGGAGCGAGACCTGCTGCGCGGTGATCGAGGTGACGAGCGTCTCGAACGGATCCGGCGCGAGCGGCGGCCGGAAGCCTGCGAGCTGCTCGGTCAGGCCGCGCAGCACCGGATCGTCCTGCGGCCCAGGCGTAGAACGCCTCGAGGTCGAACGGCGCGCCGAGCAGCGTGAGCGCGACCCGGCCGCGTCTCGCCGGTCGAGCGGCTCGACGTCCACCCCGCCCGGCGCCGGCTCGATCCGCACCTCGCGCGCGCCGACCACGCGGTGCAGCCCGCCGTCGGCCCAGAGGTTCGCGAGGTCCGGCCCGAAGGCGCGGAAGCGTTCCGTCGAGAGCTCGAAGTCGAACGGCTCCGGGAGGCGGAGCAGCGCCATGGCGGAACGGTACGTTGCAGCCGTGGAGATCGAGCAGATCGCGCCGCATCTCTGGTGGTGGACGGCGCCGCACCCCGACTGGGGTGCCGGAGGACTTCGCGAACGGCGGGGTTGGGCGCGCGGACGTCTCTCGTACGCGCTGGTCGAGGACGGCTCGCTCGTGCTGTTCGACCCACTCGTGCCCGCGGAAGACGAGTCGACCTTCTGGGCCGCGCTCGACACCGACGTCGACGAGCACGGGCCGCCCGGCGATCCTGCTCACCGTCTTCTGGCACGCCCGCGCAGCTCGCGGGAGATCTTCGACCGCTACGAGGGGACGGACGGTCTGGGCGCACGAGCCGTCGCTGGAAGAGGTCGGCAAGCGCGCGCCGGTGACGAACGTCTTCGCCGCAGGTGACGAGCTCCCGGCGGCGTCGAGCCGCTGGCGATGCACCACATGGACGAGGCGGCCTTCTGGACTCCTTCGCACCACGAGCGCTTGTGCTCGGCGACTCGGTGCTCGGCTACGAAGGCCGCGCCGAGCTCTGTCCGGCGAGCCTGGCTGCGCGACGGCGAGTCGCAGGAGGCTCTGAGGCATCCGTGACGGCATGCACTCGAACGAGACCCGGAGTCGGCTGCTCCTCACGCACGGCAGGGCCGCGGCCGGCCTCGTGGCTACAGCTCTGAGGCGAGCGCCCGAAAATCCGTCAGCGGGGTCAAAGCGCGACGCCGCGGCTCTCGAGCCAGCGGGCGAGGCCACCGGTGGCGAAGACGCGCGCGGCCGCGAGCGACGCGCAGTAGTCGGAGTGCCCGTCGCCGGCGTAGACGACCTCGCCGTGCCGGGCAGATCGCCGCGCTTGCAGGGCTCGCCGCAGACCTCGCAGGTCTCGGCGACGCGGAAGTGCACGCGCCAGCCGTCGGGCAGGGCCTCGACCCGGTTGGCCCGCAGCTCGACGGCGTCGAGCACGCCTTCGCGCTCGAGCACCGGCTCGATCAGCTCGTGGAACCCGGACGAGACGACGAGCGGGTGCCGCGCCCGCGCGAGCGCGGCGAAGCCGGGCCGAACGCGCGCGTGCTCGACGACGTGCGCGCACGACCTCGTCGAGCGGGGCCGTGACCGTCGCGAACTCGGCCGAGATCACGTCGTTCAGCGTCATCCGGCCGGCGTCGAGCTCGGCCTCGGCGCGCTCGTAGACCTCGGCGTCGCCGAACTCCGGCAGCACGAGGTCGAGCGTGTCCCGCTCGGTCACCGTGCCGTCGAAGTCGAGCACCAGCCGCACGCGGCAACGCTAGCTGCGGAGTGCCTCCGCAGCGGCGGCGAGGTTCGCGCGGCCGGGGCCGTTCGTCGCCACGAAGGCTCGCGCCGCTTCGGGCCGCCACTCGGGCACGCCGGTCTCGACCACGACCGCGCCGGGGACGACCAGCTCGCGCTGCCACTCGTGCCGGTGGGCGTCGCGCAGGACGAGCACGAGCGGCCGGCTCGGAATCGAGCGGCGGCATCGAGTCGCCTTCGTGCAGGCGGATCGTCTCGGCGCCGAGCAGCTCGCCGAGCCCGTGGTCGGACTCGCCGGCCGCGATCGACGGCTCGGCCCGGAGCTCGACCACGAGCGGATCCGCGCCGACGGCAGGGTCGCCCTCGACGCGCAGCGCCCGCCGGGCGGCCTCGGCACCGGCCTCACGATCTCGGGCCGCCGCGGCGACGTCCAGGCCGCGAGCTCGCCGACGTCCGGCGCCGCGGCCTCCGCGCGAGCCGCCTCGGGCACCGCAGCGACGATCGCCGCGTGGACGCCCTCGACCTGCTCCGGCGTCAGCGCCGCGCCGAGGCAGAGCGCGTCCGCGCCGGCCGCCAGCGCGCGCACGGCCGAGCGCTCGACTCCCCCGGGCCGCCGGCGCCCTGCATCTCCAGCGCGTCGGTCATCACGACCCCGTCGAAGCCGAGCTCCGTGCGCAACAGCTCGACCACGGCGCGAGTTCCAGGTCGCCGGCTCGTCGCCGAAGGCGCCGAAGCGGATGTGCGCGGTCATCACCGCGCGCACGCCGGCCTCGACCGCAGCCGCGAACGGCGGCAGCGCGCGCTCGCGCAGGACGTCGAGGCTCGCGTCGGACGACGGCAGCTCGAGGTGCGAGTCGGCGACCGTCTCGCCGTGGCCGGGGAAGTGCTTGGCGCAGGCCGCGACGCCGACGCTGCTGCAAGCCCTCGACGAACGCCGCGACCTGGCGCGCGACGAGCTGCGGGATCGGAGCCGAACGAGCGAACGCCGACGATCGCGCTCGCCGGGTCGACCAGCACGTCGGCGACCGGCGCGAGGTCGAGGTCGATCCCGACCGCCGCGAGCTCGCCGCCGATCGCCGCGCCGACGCGCCGCGTCAGCGTCCGGGTCGTCGACCGCGCCGAGCGCGAGGTTCCCGGGAACGAGCTCCCGCTCGCCGCCTCGAGCCGCGTCACGTCGCCGCCCTCCTCGTCGGTCGCGACGATCAACTCCGGCCGCTCGGCCCGCAGCGAGGCCGTCAGCGCCGCCACCTGCTCCGGGTCCCGGATGTTCTGCGCGAAGAGCACGACGCCGCCGAGCCCTCGGCCAGCAGCCGCTTCAGCCAGTCGGGAACCGTCTCGCCGTCGAACCCCGGAAGGAGGCAGGCCGGGCCGCGCCGCTCGCTCATCCGCGGACCGCGCCGGCCGTCAGCCCGAACGCGATCTTCCGCTGCACGAGCAGGAAGAAGACGATCGACCGGGATCGCGATCAGCGTCGAGCCCGCCATCAGCGCCGCCCCAGTCCGTGTTGCGGCTCGTGCCGTAGAAGTACGAGAGCCAGACCGTCGCCGTCTGCTTCGACTGGTCGTTGAGCAGGACGCGGGCGAAGATGTACTCGTTCCAGGTCGTGATGAAGGCGAAGACCGACGTCGCGACGAGGCCGGGCGCGACGAGCGGCAGCAGGATGCGCGACGAACGCGCCGAGGCGGCTCGAGCCGTCCACCATCGCCGCCTCCTCGAGCTCCTTCGGGATCCCGAGCAGGAAGCCCGCGCAGCATCCAGACCGAGAACGGCAGCACGAACGTCATGTAGGTGACGATCACGCCCGATGCAGCGCGTTCACCTGGTGGTAGCGCGCGAGCACGACGTAGAGCGGGATGATCAGCCCGGCCTGCGGGAGCATCTGGATCCCGATCATCAGGACGATGAACAGCTTGCGGCCGGTGAAGCGGAACTTCGCGAGCGCCACCGCGGCGAGGAAGCGCGAGCACCATCGAGAGCGCGACGGTCGACGACTGACGACGATCGAGGCTGTTCTTGACGTCCGTCCCAGAAGAACGGCTCGGTTGATCGCGTCGCGGAAGTGCGACAGCGTCGGGTGCAGCGGGAACCAGGTCGGCGTCGACGCCGTTGATCTCGTCGTCCGGCTTGAACGCGCGTCGCGACCATCCAGTAGACCGGGAACGACGATCACGACGAACGAGCGCGAGGCCGACCGCGTTCCACGCCGACGCGACGGCGTGCGGCGCGCGCGCGTGCCCTCACTGCCGCCTCGTCTCCCGTCCGCACCATCTTCCGCACGTAGAAGACGCTCAGCACGGCGACGATCAGCGAGCATCAGGATCGAGATCGCGGCGCCGCGGCCGAAGTCGGTCTTCACGTAGCCCTCCTCGTAGAGGTAGATGCCCATCAGCTCGTTCGACGCGTTGATGCGCGACTGGCCGATCAGCAGGAACGGCTGCGTGAAGACGCCGAAGTCCCAGATGATCGAGAGGCTCGTCAGGATCAGGAAGATCGGCTTCATGATCGGGAACGTCACGTCGCGGAAGACGCGCCACGGCCCGGCGCCGTCGATCTCGGCCGCCTCGACGAGCTCGCGCGAGCACCTGCGACAGCCCGGCGTAGACGCGTGATCGCGACGAACGGCATGCGCCCCCAGACGATCAGCGAGGTCGTCAGCGCGAGCTGCGAGAACGGTCGTCGCGTACCAGTCGTGCTGGAAGTAGTCGCCGACGTGGAGCTGCGTGAGCGTGTAGTTGAGCGACGCCGTTCTCGGAAGTTCGTCATCCAGTACCAGACCTGCACCGCGACGACCGGCCGGCATCGACCAGACGAGCACGAGGCCCGCGGTGAGCAGGATCGCGCACGACCGAGCTCACCTTCGTCGAGCAGCAGCGCGAGCAGCGTGCCGATCCCGATCGTCAGGCCGACGTTGGCGACCGTGAAGACGACCGTCCGAACGAGCGTGTGCCAGAAGACCGGGTCGTGCAGGACCGAGCTGTAGTTGGCCCAGCCCGACGCCGCTGCCCGTGGTGCTGCGATCAGCTCGAACAGCCCGTACTGCTGGAACGAGAGCCGCGCGAGCTGGTAGAGCGGGTAGCCGAGGATCGCCGCGATCACCGACGAGCGACCGGGAGGATCAGGAGGTACGGCGCCGACGCGCGCGAGAAGCGCGGGCGAACGTGAACGGGCGACGCCGCCGAGGCCGGATAGCTGCCTCGGCGGCGTGCGCCGTTCCACCGGGATCTGCTGCTCGTCAAGCGGCTCCCCGTCTCATCTGGTCGTTACTGGTTGAGCGTCGAGCTCGATGTTGTCGCTCGGCGAACGACGCCGCCTGCTTGATGCTCGGCTTGCCGGTCAGGATCCGGGCCAGCATCGTTGCGGAGGATGTTGCCGTTCTCGACGTTGACCCAGTTCTTCGCCGTCGGGACGAACCAGCTCGCGCTGCGCCGCCCGCTCGTTGACGCTGTTGCCGAGCAGGTTGGTCGCGTTCGGGATGTTGCCCTTCGCCTGCAGGCGCCTTCTCGACTGGCCGTGCTGGTGAAGATGCGTGATCCAGTCGGCCGCGAGCGACTTGTCGTTCGAGCCCGATCGGGACCGCGAGGTCGGAGCCGCCGAGGAAGCCGGGCATCGCCTGGCCCTTGACGTGGCTCGGCATCACGAACTGCTTCGTCGAGTCTTCGTGACTTCGTTGCCGACGCAGCAGCTGAACCACGCCGGGACCGACGATCGAGGCCGCGCTTGCCCTGCGCGTAGACGTCGTACGGGTGCGGCCGCGTTCTCGTCGCTCGTCTTGCTCGCGCGGGAGGCGGCGTTGAAGAAGTCGCTTGTACGCGGTCGAGGCCCGCGATCGCCTTTGGCGACTCGAGCCGGCCGACCCACTTGCCGTTCACCAGCGTGGCGATCTGGCCGCCGAAGTCGTAGACGAAGCCCATCGCGACGTACCAGTCGGTGCCGGCGATGTAGACCGGCGAGAAGCCCTTCTTCGTTGTTCTGCTTCGCCGAGCTTCTTGCGCGTCGGCCGTGAACTGCGCGAGGCTGGTCGGCACCTTGAGCCCGGCCTTCTTGAACAGGTCGGTGCGGTAGGTGACGACGCGCGAGCCCGCGTAGTACGGGACGCCGTACGTCTTGCCGTTGTAGACGCCCGAGGCGGCGAGGCCCTTGAGCCAGTTGCTCGAGTTCGGGAACGACGCTCTTCTGCGAGGTCAGGTCCGCGAACGCGCCTGCCGCCATGTACTTCGTCATCTCGGTGTTGCCCATCTCGATGACGTCGGGCGTGTTGCCGCCGGCGAGCGTGGCGTCGAACTTGCTGCAGGTGGTCGCCCCAGGTCTGGTACTGCACGTCCACGTTCACGCCCGGGGTGCTGCTGTCTGAACTGCTGGTTGGCCGCGGCCGACCAGGTCCGGCCAGCCCGACTGCGCGTCGACCTGCAGCCAGACGGTGATCTTGCTCGCCGCGCGCTGCTCGGACCGCTAGGTGCGCGCGGACGCTGTCGACGCCACGACCGCGAGCGTCAAGACGACGGCGGCCGCGGCGCGAAGAGTGCGTACCTTCATCGACAGTCTCCCACTGACTCGGTCGACGGCCTCGATTGCTGCGCTCCCGCCCGCGTGGCCTCGGAGCGCGGCGACCGGCCGCACGATTGGTTTATACCACTTGGCCACGGCGCGGACATTCGCACAGATCGCGCCGAGTTGTCAAGACCAACTTTGCAGACGATCGCTCACGAAGCGCCGCGTGGCCGTCGACGTTGGTCTTGACCAGCGTGCCGCGACGCGAGCGCCGGCACGGTGCGGCGCCGGCTGACGCGCTGAGGTCGGTCACGAGCCGGTAGCGGTCGCCGCGGTAGATCGAGCGGACGAACTCGACGATCTCGCCCGCTCGCGAGCGCGTGATCCGCTCGAACAGGAACGCCGGCGAGTGGAGCGGGACGCCGAGCGCCGCCGACTCCTCCTCGTTCGTCACCGTCGGCTCGATCGTCTGCATGCCGCCGACGATCGTCGATCCCGTAGCGGCTCGCGCAGCAGCGTCGTAGAACGACTCGCTCTCGAGGTCGCGCGCGGTGAGGCCGGGCACGAGCGACGCGCGCACGTGCAGCGTCTCGATCGCCATCGTCTCGCCGTCGGCGAGCCGCAGCCGCTTCGCGACGACGATCGGCTCCGACGGCGAGACGTGGAGGAACCGGCCGAGCCGCGCGCCCGCCGGGACGACGCGTCGAGCTCGAGCGTCCGGCTGCCCGGCACGCATCCCGCGGCGGCGCATGTCCTCGGTGAACGAGGTCATCGTCAGCTCCTGCGCGATCTTCGGCTCGCTGACGAACGTGCCGACGCCGCGCCGGCGGACGAGGTAGCCCTCGCGCGACGAGCTCGTCGAGCGCGGCGCGCACGGTCAGCCGCGAGACGCCGAGGTCGGCGCTCAGCTGCCGCTCCGACGGGATCGCCTCGCCGACGCCGAGCCGGTCGATCAGGTCGAGCACCTGGTCGCTGCGTCTCGCTCTGCTTGGTCACGGTGCGGCCGCGGCGAGCTCCGCGGGCGCGGCGTCCGCGTCCGGGCAGCAGGCGTCTGCCCGTCTCGGGGTCGAAGAAATGGAAGCCGCGCCGGGTCGACGCGCGAGCTCGAGCGGCTCGCCGACCCGCGCCGCGCGTGCGCGGGTCGACCGCGCGCGCGTGAAGAGCGCCTGCGACTCTCGGCAGCAGCGTCGCGTCCTCGTCGCGGCGCGCCTGACGTCGCTGCGCTGACCGGCTGCGGCGTCGACGTGGAAGAAGCACGTGCGCGTCTGAGCCGAGCTCCTCGACGACCTCGGCGCGACCGTCGAACGTCGGCGCGCCGGGCGCCGCGAAGGCGCCGTCCTCGAAGGCCTCCGGGCCGGATGCCGAGGACCACGCTGCTCGGGCCGCCTGCGGCCGCCGGCGCCGCGTCGAGCGGCATCGCGGTAGCCGCCGAAGACGACGTGCGTCGCCGTCGATCGTCGCCTCGACGAGGTTCATCGCCGGCGAGCCGATGAACGCGGCGACGAAGAGGTTGTCGGGCGCGTCGTAGAGCGTCTGCGGCGTGTCGACCTGCAGGATCCGGCCGTCGCGCATGCACCGCGACGCGCTGGCCGAGCGTCATCGCCTCGATCTGGTCGTGCGTGACGTAGACCGTCGTCACGCCGAGCCGCTCGTGGAGCTGCGCGAGCTACGGCGCGCATCGCCGACGCGGAGCTTCGCGTCGAGGTTCGAGAGCGGCTCGTCCATCAGGAACGCCTTCGGCTCGCGCACGATCGCGCGGCCCATCGCGACGCGCTGGCGCTGCCCGCCGGAGAGCTGCGCCGGGCTTGCGGTCGAGCAGCTCGTCGAGCCCGAGCAGCTTCGCCACCTCGTCGACGCGCGCGCGCGATCTCCGCCTTCGGCGTCCGCCGCACCTTCAGGCCGTAGCCGAGGTTCTGCGCGCACGCGTCATGTGCGGGTAGAGCGCGTAGTTCTGGAAGACCATCGCGATGTCGCGGCGGCGCGGCGCGCAGCTCGGTGACGTCGCGCGCCGCCGATCGAGATCGTCGCCGTCGCGTCACCTCCTCGAGCCCGGCGATCATCCGCAGCAGCGTCGACTTGCCGCAGCCGGACGGGCCGACGAGGACGATGAACTCGCCGTCGCCGATCGTGCAGGCTGACGTCGTCGACGGCGGTCACGTCGCCGGCGTAGACTCTTCGTCAGGTGCTCGAGCTGCGATCTCGGCCATCGCGGCCGATGAAGAATAGGACCAGTCGCCGGAAAAGCAAGACCACATGTGCATCTAGGCGGTAAATGGTATTGACCACCTGCGCTCCAGCGCGCTTAGACTGCCGCCGATGGCGCTGAGCGAATGCCGAGCCTCGACGGCTCGTGACGGAAGCGCGGCGCGCGGACGCCGGACTACGACCTGCGCTCGACCGCGCGAGCTCGTCGAGCTGATGAACGACGAGGACGCGACCGTTCCGGCCGCCGTCGGCTCGCGGTGGCGCAGGACGTCGCAGCGGCGATCGACGCGGTCGTCGAGCGGCTCGAGGCGCGGCGGCCGGCTGGTCTACGTCGGCGCCGGCTCGTCCGGCCGGCATCGCGCGCGCTCGACGCCGGCGGAGTGCGAGGCGACCTTCTCGACGCGCGCCCGGGCAGGTCGTCGCGCTCGTCGCCGGCGCAGGCGCCTCGTCGGCCGAGCGCGAGGCAGCCGAGGACGACGCGGCCGCCGGGCGCCGCGCGGTCGAGGAGCTCGGCGTCTCCGCAGCGGACGCCGTCGTCGGCGTCAGCGCGAGCGGCCGGACGCCCTTCGTGCTCGGCGCGCTCGAGGCGCGGCGCGCGGCCAGGCGCGCTGACGCGTCGCGTCGTGTCGCGCTCCGGGATCGGAGCTCGCGCGCGTCTGCCGACCACGAGCTCGCGGTCGTCGTCGGGCCCGAGTTCGTCGCCGGCTCGACGCGGCTCAAGGCCGGGACGGCGCAGAAGCTCGTCCTGAACACGATCTCGACGGTCGCGATGATCCGGCTCGGCAAGACGTACGGCGACCTGATGGTCGACGTCCGCGCCGCGAACGAGAAGCTCGCGCGCGCGCGCGCGCAGGGTCGTCGGCTGGCGACCGGCGTCTCGCGAGGCCGAGGCCGACGCGCGCGCTCGCCGAGGCGGACGGCAGCGCGAAGGTCGCGATCGTCGCGCTGCTCGCCGGCGTCGACGCGGACGCACGCGCGGACGCGGCTCGAGCGGCAGGCGGCCACGTGCAGACGGCGCTCGAGCGATGAGGCTCGGCGTCGAAGCCGCGCTCGTCGGCGGCGCGGCTCGTCCGCGGCGACGTCGAGGTCGCCGACGGCCGCGATCGCGGCCGTCGGGCTCGCGCGGCCGAACGGCCGCGGCATCGCCGTCCCCGGCTTCGTCGACCTGCAGGTGAACGGCTTCGGCGGCGTCGACTTCCTCGACGCGGACGCCGACGGCTACCGCGCGCGCCGGCGAGGCGCTGCTCGAGACCGGCGTCACCGCCTACCTGCCGACGCTTCATCACCGCGCCCGAGGACGAGCTGCTCGCCGCGCTCGGCGAGGTGCCCGATCGACGCCGCGCGGCCCGCGCATCCTCGGCGTCCACCTCGAGGGCCCGTTCCTCTCGCCGCAGCCGGCTCGGCACGCACCCGCCGCGGCGCCGGCGCGACCCCGACCCGGCGCTGCTCGAGCGGCTGCTCGGCGGCGGGCCGGTGCGGCTGATGACGCTCGCGCCCGAGCTGCCCGGCGCGCGACGAGCTGATCGACCTGCTGCTCGCGCGCGGCGTCACCGTCTCGCTGCGGGCACACCGACGCGACCGCCGCGCGAGGCGCAACGCGGCCTTCGACCGCGGCGTCGCACGGTCACGCACCTCTTCAACGCGATGCGCCCGTTCCGCCACCGCGACCCGGGCATCGTCGGCGCGGCGCTCGCGCGCGACGACGTGGTCGTGCAGATCATCCTCGACGGCGTCCACCTCGCCGCCGAGACGGCGCGCGTCGTCTGGCACGCGGCGGCCGGCCGCGTCGCGCTCGTCGACCGACGCGGTCGCGGCCGCGGGCGTGAGCGACGGCGTCGTACCGCCTCGGCGGCGTCGAGGTCGCAGGTGCGCGACGGCGTCGTGCGCGGCCCCGACGGCGTCCTCGCCGGGCAGCGTCGCTGACGATGATCGAGGCGGTGCGGAACCTGCACGCGCTCGGCGTTCCGCTCGCGGACGCGCGTCGAGCGCGGCGACCGCCGGTGCCGGCGCCGCGTGCTCGGCCTCGCCGACGTCGGCCGCCTCGACGTCGGCGCTCCCGGCCGACCTCGTCGTGCTCGACGACAACCTCGAGATCGAGCGCGTCTGCGTCGGAGGCGAGCGCGCGTGTCGTTGCCTGAGCGCGGTCGCGCCGCCCGAGCGCCGGCGCCGCAGTTCCTCGCGGAGATCCGCGAGCAGCCGCAGCGCGCTGCGGCGCGCTGCTCGAGCACGAGCGCGAGTACGCGCGCGGCGCGCCGCCGCGCGCGCGAGCGCGGGCGACGACTCGATGCCGCATGGTCGGCCACGGCTCGTCCGACAACGCCGCGTCGTACGGCGTCTACGCGTTCGGCCTGCTGCCGCGCTGGACGGCGCTGCGCGACTCGATCGCGCTGACCGTCTACTACGGCGCGCAGCTCGACATGGCGGGCTCGACCGTGCTCGCGCCTCTCGCAGTCGGGCCGGACGCCCGACGTCGATCGAGTACGTCACGCGCGCGCGCCGCGCGCGGCGCGTTCACGGTCGCGGTCACGAACGACGCCGGACTCCGAGCTGGCGCGCGCCGCCGAGGCGCGTGCTCCCGCTCGCGCGCCGGGACCGAGCGCGCGGTCGCCGCGACGAAGACCTACTCGAACCAGGTCGCCGCGCTCGCGCTCCTCGCCGCGCCATGCCGGCCGGGCGCGGCGACGAGCTCGCCGACGGGATCCGCGCGACCGCCGACCTGCTCGAAGCGGCGCTCGCCGAGCTCGAGGCGCAGGCGCGCGCGATCGCGCTGCCGTTCGCCTTCGTCGGCCGGATGTTCGTGATCGGCCGCGGCATCGAGTTCGCGACCGCGCGCGAGATCGCGCTCGAAGCTGCTCGAGACCTGCCGCGATCGCCGCCGAGCCGCTCACCGCGACCGACCTCGCGCACGGGCCGGTGGCGGCGCTCGACCCGCTCTTCCCCGTCTGGGCGATCGCCTCGCGCGACGAGACCCTGCCCGCCGTGCTCGAGGCGGCTGCGCGCGCGTCCGCGCGGCCGGCGCCACGCTCGTCGCGAGCGGTGACGCCGCCGAGCGCGATCGCCGGCGCCGACTACGTGCTGCCCGTGCCGATGCCGCCGCGCCGCTGCTCTCGCCCGCTGCTCTCGGTCGTGCCGGGCCAGCTCTTCGCCGTGGCGCTCGCGCGCGGCGAAGGGCCTCGACCCCGACCACCCGGCGGGCTGAGCAAGGTGACGCTTGCCACGTGAGCTCTTTGCGGTAGACGTCGGCGGCGAGCTGGGTCAGAGTCGGGGCTCGTCAGTCGACGGCCGAGGTGGAGCAGATCGCGAAGGAGCCGGTCGCACGCGGGCTCGATGCTCTCGTGGAGCAGCTCGATCGCGTTGAGTGCAGGCCGGCCACTGGGGGCTGTGCGTCGCCGGCCTCGTCGACCGCTCTGCCGGGGTGCTGCGCTACTCGTCAACCTCGGCCTGCGGGACGCGCCGCTCGTGGAGCTCCTCGAGACCGAGCCGCGTCGTCTTCGCCAACGACCTCGACGCGGCTGCGGTCGGCGAGGCGGACGGCGGGACGCTCGCGCTGCTCCAGGTGGGCACGGGCATCGCCGGGCGCTTCGTCGTCGACGGCGACGATGCTCCCGTCGGCCACCGGCCTAGCGCAGGAGAAGTCGGGCACCTGCGCTTCCGCGACGATGGTCTCCCCTGCTCGCTGCGGTCAGCCAGCGGTTGCGCCGAGGCCTACGGCAGCTGGGGCCCTCGCCCGGCGCTACCCGCTGCCGCCGAGCCGAGCGACTTGCCGCCGGACGTCGTCGCAGAGGCCCACCAGGCGATCGGCTTCGCGGCAGCGGCGCTCGTCGCGACGTCCGACCCCGGCACGCTGCGGATCGGCGGCGGGCTCGCGGCCGCCTGGGGTGAGACGCTCTCGAGGCCGTCGCCAGGAGAGAGCTGAGCGAGCGGGTCGCCTCCAGACGTCGCAGGCTGCGACGGCCGTCGAGCGCGGACGGCTTGGCGACTCGGCCGCGCTGGTACGGGCTGGCTAGAAGTGCGGGTGACGCCGGCGGGATCTTCGTCGGCGTCCGCTCGCTGCCGCATCGCTCCTCGAGCCACGAGTAGGCGTACTGCCCGTCGTCGAGCTCGCGCGCGAGCGTCGTCAGCCGCAGCGGGTGGAACGTGTCGCACATCACCGCGAGCTCGTGCGTCTCGGTGCATGCCCGATCGACTTCTCCGCGAGCCCCGGGTGCGGCCCGTGCGGGATGCCCGACGGATGCAGCGTGACCGAGCCGACCTCGATCCCTTGCCGCGAGCCGAAGTTGCCGGAGACGTAATAGATCATCTCCTCCGAGTTGCAGGTTCGAGTGGTGGTACGGGATCGGGATCGCCAGCGGGTCGAAGTCGAGCTTGCGCGGGCAGAACGAGCAGATCACGAAGTTCCGGCCCTGCGAAGGTCTGGTGCGACGGCGGCGGCATGGTGGATCCGGCCCGGTGATCGGCTCGAAGTCGTGGATCGAGAACGTCCACGGGTAGACGTAGCCGTCCCAGCCGACGACGTCGAACGGGTGGTAGTCGAGGACGTAGGTCTGGTAGCCGTCGCGGACGCGCACCTTGACCGGGAACTCGCCGCGTTCGCGGTGCGTGTTGCAGCTCGGTCGGCGGGTGGATGTCGCGGTGGTAGTACGGCGCGCCCTCGAGCAGCTGGCCGTACTGGTTGCGGTAGCGGCGCGGGATCTCGATCAGCCCGGGCGTCTCGAAGACGAGGTAGCCGCTGCTCGCCCTCCGGCCGGAAGCGGTACGTCGTCCCGCGCGGGACGACGACGTAGTCGCCCTCGCTTGTACGGCAGGTCGCCGAAGATCGTCTCGAGCGTGCCCGAGCCCTCGTGGACGAAGATCACCTCGTCGCCCTCGCCGTTGCGGAAGAAGTAGTCCATCTCGCTCGGTCGGGCCGGCAGAGCGAGATCTCGACGTCGTCGTTCCACATCAGCAGCCGCCGGCCGGTGATCGCGTCGCCGCTCGGGCGTCGACGCCCATGGTCGCGCAGGTGCCGGTGCTGCGTGGCGCCTCGGGCACCCACTCGTCGCGCTCGATCGGCTCGAACTCGCCGAGCTCCGTGCACGCGGCACGGCGACTGGAGGTGGTAGAGGATCGACTCGTTCCCGGAGAAGCCCTCGAGGCCCATCACCTCCTCGGTCAGCAGCGTCCCGTTGTCGCGGAACTGGATGTGGCGCTTGCGCGGGACGTCGCCTCTGACCTGGTACGTGGGCACGCGCGAAGGATAGTCAGCTCAGCGACTGGCGTCGCGAGCGTCGGCGAGCCGCTCGCCGATCGCGGGCGCGAACTTGAAGCCGTGGCCCGAGCAGGGCGGAGCCGACGACGATCCGGCCGCGGCGCTCGAGGATGAACGCTCTCGTCCGCGCGTGGTCGTGTACATGCAGGTCTCCGCGCCGACCGGCTCGGGGTCGGCGAGGCGGTACGGTCTGGTTCGCCCAGGCGGTGATCCGCTCGCATCGAGCTCCGGCTCGGGCTCGCCCGGTCACGTTCGGGTCGGCTTCTGGCCCCGCGTGGTGCGCGCCGACCTTCAGCCCGTAGATCGGGTCGGCGAGCGAGTACATCTCGTGCGTGTGGCTCGCCGGGCTTGAACGAGACGACCGACGGGATCGGCCGGCCGCGCGCGTCAGGCCGGAAGTAGCAGAGCGTCTCGCGCGTCATCTTCACGCCGCAGCGGCTCGTCGAGGCGCTCGTTCACCCACGGCGCCGGCGGTCACGACGACGACGTCCGCGTCGAGCTCGTCGGGACGGACGCGCGTGCCGCTCGCGCGACGTCGAGCCCGCGCGAAGCGCGTGCAGGCGCCGGTCAGCGCGGACGATCCCGGCCTCCGGCTGCACGACGACGAACGATCCTCCGGAACGTGGATCGGGTAGCGCCGCTCGGCCTCGGCCCCGGTCGAGCCGCTCCCAGGCGACGCCGCACGCGCTCGAGCGTGTGCGCGGTGCTCTCCTCGAGGGTCTGCACGATCTCGACCAGGCCGTAGAGCTCCAGCAGCGTCTCGCCGCGTCTCGCGCCTCCGAGCTCGCGCCAGAGTCGCGAGCGCCTCCTGCGCCAGCCGCACGTACTCGAGCCTCGGCGTAGGCGAGCCGGAAGATCCGCGAGCGCCCGTGGCTCGAGCCGCGCTCGTTGCCGACCTCGAACTGCTCGTAGATCGACGCCTCGTGCCCGCGCGCGCTGCAGCGCCCAGCCCGGTCGCGAGCCCCATCACGCCCGCACCGATCGACCGCGACCTTCACCTCTTATCCGCGCGGGGCCAAGGCCGTGCCTGCGCTGACCTCGCCGAGCGCCGTCTGCAATCTCCTCTCGTCGGGCCGACGCGGTTGCGCAGGACGCCGATCCCCTCCACCTCCAGCTCGACCTCGTCGCCGGGCTGCAGCCAGCGCTCGTCGCCGTGCTCGAGGATGCAGCCGGTGCCGACCGTGCCCGAGCCGAGCACGTCGCCGGGCCGCAGCACGCGTGTTGCAGCGCCGCGTGCTCGAGGATCGCTCCCACGAGTGGTACATGTCGCCGAGGTTCCCGCGCGAGCGCTCCTCGCCGTTCACGCGCGCGACCATCGCCAGGCGCAGGTCGCCGAGCTCGTCGGGCGTGACCAGGACCGGCCCGAGCGAGGTCGCGAAGTCCTTGCCCTTCGCCGGCCCGAGGCCGACGCGTCATCTCCTTGCGCTGCAGGTCGCGCGCCGACCAGTCGTTCATGACCGTGAAGCCGCCGATCTGCCGCTCCGCGCCGATCACCGCCGCCACCTCGAGCTCGTAGTCCAGCGCCTCCGAGCCCGCCGGGTACGGGATCTCGTCCTCGGGCCCGTAGATCGCGGCCGGGTTCGAGAAGTAGAAGACCGGGATCTCGTACCACTCGGGCGGCACCTCGCCGCGCCCGCGTGACGCGCGCGCGTTGCGGACGTGCTGCTCGAAGGCGTAGAAGTCGCGCACCGACGGCGGCGGCAGCACCGGCGCGGCAGCAGCCGCACCTCGTCGAGCCGCGTACTCGGCGTGCTCGCGCGCCTGCCGCCGCCGGTGAAGAACGACTCGAGCGTCTGGGCGGCGAGCTGGACGACGCGGTCGCCCTCGATCGCGCGCCCGGCCAGCCGCGCTCGAGCTCGTGCCTCGACGCGGCGTGAACATGCACAGGCTTCACGGCTCGGTGTGGACGATCACGTCGGCGATCTCGGGCCGCTCGCGGCGGATCCGCTCCTCGATCTCGCTGGCGCGCGCGTGCGCGTCCGCCAGCGGCGTGCCGGGTCGAGCCCGAGCGTGAGGTAGGCGACGCAGGCCGTCGTCGGTGCGCAGGAAGCGCAGCTCGCGCGGCGCGCGCGCCGGTCTGCTCGCGCGACGATCCGCTCGACGCGGCCGCGGTCGCCGTCGACCGCTGCTGCGCCCTCGGCCGGCTCGGCCAGCGGCTCGAGGTGCGTCTGCACGGCGTCGACCTCCGGCACCGACTCGACGATCGCGCGCTCGACCTCGCTCGGCGATCTCGTGCGCCTCCTCGAGCGGCAGCTCGCCGGGCAGCTTCAGGTGGAGCGAGACCTCGGTCGCGCCGCCGACCGCGCACCACGCTCAGGTTGTGGATCTCGCGCACGCGCGGGACGCGCTAGCGCCGCCGCGAGCGCGCGCTCGCGCAGCGGCCGCCTCGTCCTGCTGCGGCTCGACGTGGACGACGACGTCGCTGTCCGGCAGCGCCGCCGTGGACCGCCTCCTCGACCGCGTCGGCCGCCGCGTGGCCCTGGCCGACCGCCGCGCCCGGCGGCACGCCGATCACGACGTCCGCGAACTGCCTGCCCGCCGCCTGCCGCATCCGCAGGCGCCGCAGCTCGACTCGCGGCGAGCGCGCCGATCGCCGCGCAGCGCGGCCTCCTCGCGCGTCGGGCGGCACGCGGTCCATCAGCACGTCGACGTTGACGCGCATCAGCCGCGCGGCCGCGACGAGCACGAGCCCGGCCACGAACAGCGCGGCCGCATCGAGTCGGCCCAGTGGTAGCCGGCCCGCGCCGCGAGCAGGCCGAGCGAGCACCGCGATCGAGCCGGCGAGGTCGCTCGCCGAAGTGGAGCGCGTTCGCCTGCAGCGCCGGCGCTGCCGGTAGCGCCGCGCGGTGCGGTACGAGACGTACGGCGCGCGCCGCGTCGACGACCATCACGACCGCCGATCACGAGCGAACGCGCAGCCACGCGGTCGACCTGGCCCTCGGCCAGCCCGAGCAGCCGCCAGAGCGCGCGCCAGGCGATCAGCAGGCTCGCCAGCGACCAGGAACGCCGCCTCGCGCGAGCGCGGCGAGGTGCTCGGCCTTGCCGTGGCCGTACTGCGTGGCCGCGAGTCGGCCGGCCGGCGGCGACGCCGACCGCGACGAACGTGAGCAGCGCCGCGACGAGGTCGGTGCCGGAGTGCGCCGCCTCGGAGAGCAGGCCGAGGCTGTTCGGTGGCGATCCGGCCGACGAGCTTGACCGCGATCCAGCACGCAGGCGGCGACGATCGAGACGAGCGCGGTGCGGCGCTGCGGGGCTCACGACGCGGAAGGATCACAGGAACGACGAAGGGCCCGCCGACGGCAGGCCCTTCCAGGCGAGCGGTAAGAGCAGGTGCTTTACGCGTTCGCGATGTCGCCGCGGAACCGCTCCTTCAGGAACGTCCCGGCGCCGTGGCCCTTGTCGAACCAGTGGCGGAACTTGAGCCCCTGGTGCCTGAAGCCGCTGTACTCGAAGTCGAACTTGCAGGCCTTCGAGTCACGTGAAGCACGAGAAGGTCGCGCTCGGGCCGAAGAACGTTGCGATCCAGACGTCCGTGAAGCCGCAGTCGGCCGGGCAGGTCGCGTTCGGGTTGAACGTGCCGCCCGTGATCCTGCCCGCAGCAGGTAGCCGTGGAAGCGGCCCTTCTCGCCCGCGAGCGACGGTCGCGCCGTGGTGCCGCGTCGTCTCGCAAGCGCCCGGGCTCTGGCCGGCGTTCGTCAGGAACGTGCCGCGGTCGCTGACGCGGGAGCGTGTACGAGCCGTCGTGGTTCTTGTGCACCGTGAAGGTGCGCTTCTCGGTGTCGACGGCCCACGCGTTGCCGCACGAGCCGTGGTCGTCGGTGACCACGTCGTACGGGCCGAACTTGCCCGTGCTTGCCGTGCCCTTTGCCCTGCCGTGGCCGGGATCCGCGAGGCCGGTCGCCGCGAGGGCGAAGGCGGCCACGAGGAGACCCGGCAGGATCCAGCGCTTCTTCATCTCGAGCTTGCCTCCTGAGTTTTCGTTGCTTGCACCCAGAGGATCCGCAACCAAGCCGTTCTTGCGGCGTGCCAGCTAACCTCCGGCCGATGCGCTGGGACAGAGTTCGCAGCGGCTGTTCCCGAGCTCGCCGCGCTCGGCGAGGAGCGGCTGCGCGGGCGCGAGCTCTGTCTCGTCAGGACGCTGCGCGCCAACGGCTGGCCTCGGATCAGCCCGGTCGAGCCCGAGTTCGTCGACGGCGAGCTGATGCTCGGGATGATGTGGCGCTCGCCGAAGGCGCTATCGACCTGCTGCGTGACCCGCGGCTCGTCGTGCACGGCGTCGTCTCGCGCCGCGGGGCGACGAGGGCGACTTCAAGCTCTACGGACGGGCGGTGCCGGTCGACGAGCCCGCGCGCCGCGACCGCTACCGCGAGAGCGCTCAAAGCCCGGATCGACTGGGAGCCCGAAGGCCGAACTACCACGCTCTTCGCGGTGGAGATCGACTCAGCCGGCTCGCGTGGGACCTCGAGAGGGTGTCCGCCGCTGGGAGCAGCGCGAGCTAGCGGGAGACCGTTCGCCTCCATGGCACTGCTGTGACGGTGCTGAAGGCGCTCCGGGTTCTCGGGCCTCGCCGTCGCTCTTTGCGGCCGGAGCGCTGCTGGCCGGGACGATCGCAACCGGAGGCCACGCAGCGGATACGACGACGACCGAGCAGACAACCCTGACCGAGACGACGCACGGAGCCCGCGACGACAACGACCGTCGAGCAGACGACCAACCCAGCGAGTCACCGTTCCGTCAACCGGGACAACGACCTCGGGGTCGGAAAGCGGCAACGACATCCCCGACTGGGTGTGGGTCGTGATCGGCCTGCTGGCGCTCGGGCTGATCGTGCTGCTGGTGGTGCTGCTGACTCGCCGCGGCGGAGGCACTGTTCCGGTCGAGGAGCGTCAGCGGCGGCTTGACGGCGCAGTCGGGAGCTGGACGAGGCAGGGCTGGGCGGTCGACAATCAGACGGCGCGACTCCGCCGTCGCTCCGGCGCGGCGGCGAGTTGATGGCAAGTCAGCGTCGACTCGGCTGGTCACATCACGACCAGGCCGCTGCCAACCTCCAGCTACCCAGAGGTTGCCGCGCAGCGCCTGCTCGCGCTCGATCGCCTCGAAGAGCGCCTTGAAGTTGCCCTCGCCGAAGCCGTCGTCGCGCCGTGGCGCTCGATCACCTCGAAGAAGAGCGTCGGCCGGTCCTGCGCCGTCTTCGTGAAGATCTGCAGCAGGTAGCCGTCCTCGTCGCGGTCGGCGAGGATCTTCAGCCGCTGCAGGTCGGCGTAGTCCTCGTCGATCTCGCCGACGCGGCCCTCGACGCTCGTCGTAGTACGCGTCCGGGGTGTCGAGGAAGAGCACGCCGCGCTCCTTCAGCGCCTCGACGGTGCCGACGATGTCGCTCGATCTGCAGCGCGATGTGCTGCACGCCGGGGCCGTGGTTGAACTCGAGGTACTCCTCGATCTGGCTCTTGCGCTTGCCCTCGGCCGGCTCGTTGATCGGGAACTTGATCTTGCCGCTGCCGTCCGCCATCACCTTCGACATCAGCGCGGAGTACTCGGTCTGAGATCTGGTCGTCGCCGAAGTGGATCGATGTTCGTCATCCCGAAGACGCGCTCGTAGAACTCGACCCAGTGGTTCATGCGGCCGAGCTCGACGTTGCCGACGACGTGGTCGATCGCCATCAGGCCGACGCCCGGCGCGGCTGGCCGTTCGGCGACGGCGAGACGTAGCCGGGCAGGTACGGGCCCGCGTAGCTCGCGGCGGTTGACGAAGGTGTGGATCGACGTCGCCGTAGGTCGCGATCGCCGACAGCTCGACGCGGCCGTAGCTCGTCCTCGAGCCAGTGCGGCTCGGCGATCCCGCGCGCGCCGCGCTGGACGGCCTGGCGGTACGCCTCGCGTCGCGCTCGGGCACGCGCAGCGCGATGTCCTTCGCCGCCGTCGCCGTGGCGGCAGGCGAAGCTGCGTGATCTCGCTGTCGTCGCGCAGGCCGCTCGTCAGCGACGAGGCGGATGTCGCCCTGCTCGAGCACGTACGAGGCGCGGTCGCGCACGCCGGTCTCCGGGCCCGCGTACGCCGTGCGCGTGAAGCCGAAGGCGTGCTCGTAGAAGTACGCCGCCTGCTTGGCGTTGCCGACCCACAGCTCGACGTGGTCCCACCCGTCGAGCGGCATGAAGTCGGTCGGCTCATCGCTCGGATCTTACTGCGGCGCCTGGCTGCGGCGAGGCCTCGTCGCCGATCGGCGGCGGCGTTCCTCGCAGCTCGTGGCGCAGCGGCACCTCGCTGCACCCAGAGCAGCGAGATCACGAACACGAGCAGCGCAGAGCACGGCCGCGAGCAGGAACGCCGGATGCAGCGCGTTCGCAAGCGCCGCGCGGCCGGCCGGCGGCAGCCGGTGGATCGATCGTGCCCTCGCCGCTGACGCCCGCCGGCAGGCCGCTGGTTGACGATCACGCCCATCAGCGTCACGCCGAGCGTCGCGCCGATCGAGCGCGCGAACTGGCGTCAGCGCGGTCGCCGAGCCCATCTGCCGCGCGCGCGACCGAGTTCTGCACCGAGAGCACGAAGATCTGCATCATCGATGCCGAGCCCGATCCCGGCGATCACCATCGTTCGCGCCGCCTCGGCGTTGGTCGTGTTGACGTCCATCCGCCAGAGCAGCAGCATCCCGATCGCCGAGCACGATCGGGCCCGATCAGCGTGTTCGGCCGGTAGCGGCCGGTGCGCGAGACGATCTGGCCGGAGAGGAAGCGTCGTCGTCACCGCGCCGAGCATCAGCGGCGTCAGCACGACGCCGGACGAGGTCGCCGAGGTGCCGATCACGCCCTGCACGAACAGCGGCACGAAGCTGATCGTCCCGAACATCGCCATGCCCGACGAGCGCCATGCAGGCGACGCTCGACGGCGACGGTCTGGTTGCGCAGCAGGTCGAAGGGCAGGATCGGCTCGTCGACGCGCCGCTCGACGAGCGCGAACAGCGCCAGCAGGACGCACCGAGGCGGCGAGCGCGCCGACGCACCTGCGCGCGAGCCCCACGGGTACTCGCTGGCCGCCCCAGACGAGCCCGAGCAGCAGCGCGCGTCGTGCCCAGCGCGAGCACGCGCCGCGCCGAGCCAGTCGATCGAGTGCTCGCTGCCGGTAGCGGCGCGCTGCGGCATCGTCACCGCGATCACGCGCCAGCGCGACGACCGCCGACCGGCAGGTTGACGAAGAAGATCCAGCGCCAGGTCGCGTTGTCGACGATGAACCCGCCGACCAGCGGCCCGATGATCGACGCGGCGGCGAAGACCGAGCCGATCAGCCCCTGGTAGCGGCCGCGGTCGCGCGGCGGGACGATCATCCCGACCATCGCGAGCGTGAGCGGGAAGAGGCCGCCGGCGCCGACGCCCTGGATCGCGCGGAAGACGACGAGCTGCGTCATGTTCTGCGCCAGGCCGCAGAGCGCCGAGCCGACGAGGAAGATCGAGATCGCGACGATGAAGAGCGGCTTGCGCCCGTGCGCGTCGCCGAGCTTCCCGTAGAGCGGCACGGTCACCGTCGAGCGCGAGCACGTACGCGGTGAAGACCCACGAGTACTGGCGTGATCCCGCCGAGCTCGGAGACGATCCGTCGGCAGCGCGGTGGCGACGATCGTCTGGTCGAGCGCCGCGAGCAGCAGCGCGACCATCAGGCCCGAGTAGATCGCGAGGATCCGGCCGATCGAGAAGCGGTAGCCCGGCGGCGTGCGCGCGAGCCGCTCGCGCAGGGTCACGTCGCCACCACCGCCCGCGTGCGGGTCGGGGACTCGCGAGATCAGGATCGCGCAGCGCGATCAGGACGCCGCCGGCGACCTGGAAGCGCCCGAGCGGCTCGGAGAGGATCAGCAGCGAGAAGACCGCGGCCAGGAACGGCTGCAGCGTTGGCGAACACGGACGCGCGCGACGGACCGACGCGCCTGATCCCGCCGAACCAGAGCAGGTTGGCGAGGACGAGCGGGCCCACGACGGCAAAGGCCAGCAGCAGCCAGATGCTCACGCCGAGCCGGCCGTAGTCCTGCGCGGCGCCAGCTGCGGCAAGCCGACGGCGAGCAGAGGGATCGTCCCGGCCGCGAACGCGACCGCGCTGACACGCACGGTCGAGTAGCGCTTCAGCAGCGGCGAGACGGCAACGGTGTACCAGGCCCAGGTGGCGGCCGCCGCGAAGCCGAGCAGGTCACCCCAGAGCTGTCCGGAGACGCCACCGCCCGAGCCGAGCGCGACGAGCGCGGCGCCGGCGAACGCGAGCGCGGCCGCCATCCAGAAACGTGAGTTGAGGCGCTCGATCCCGAGCAGGAAGGCGAAGATCCCGGTCATCACCGGCAGCGTGCCGAAGAGCAGCGCCACCGTTGTCGCCGTCGTCAGCTTGATCGCGTAGACGAAGGCGAGCTGGTTGATGAAGATCCCGATCAGCGCGGCGCTCGACCAGCATCGGGAGGTCGCGCCGGCCGATCGCGAACGAGCGCTCGCGCCACCACGTGAAGGACGCGAACAGCACCGCCGCCGAGCCGAAGCGCAGCACGCTGTACGCAACCGGCTGGAAACCGTGCGAGATCACGTACTTCGTGACGGTGAAGTTCAGGGCCCAGAGGGTGACCGTCGCGAGCAGCATCAGGTCGGCTAGCTCGGGACGGCGCATCACTCCGAAACTACCCATTAGGCTTTGGCTCATGCCGCAAGGTGAGCCCACCATCGACGAGATCGACGCGCTCGTCGGTCCGGCGACGCCGCACTTCGCCTACCAGCTGCGCGCCCGCGTCGAGAGCTCGATCGCTCGACCTGCCCGAGGACCACGCGGTGCGCCGCTACGCGCGAGGAGAAGATGGAGCTGCTCGACCGGCTCGGCCACGCCTCGATCGAAGGCGCGAGGAGGGCGCGCGCGAGCCGCGCGACGCGTCCCGGCTGGGACGAGATCCCGAGCTCCGCGCCCGCCGACGAGCCGCTGCCGTCGCGGCGATGAGCTCGTTCGAAGGGGCGTCCGTGCTCGTCACGGGCGGCTCGCGCGGGATCGGCAAGGCGATCGCGCTGCGGTTCGCGCGAGCAGGGCGCGACGCGGGTGGCGATCGGCTACCTGCGGAACGACCGCGCGGCCGAGGAGACGGCGGCGGAGCTCCGCGCCGCTCGGCGCCGAGCCGCGTGCTCGTGCGCGGCAACGTCGCCTCGGCGCGCGTCGCCGCGGAGGCAGCCGAGCTCGGGCCGCTCGACGTGCTCGTCCACAACGCGGCGACCGGCGTCGATCCGGCCCGCGCTCGAGACCGAGGACAAGCACTGGGACTGGACGCTGACCGCGAACGCGCGCGCGCTGCTCGCGCTCGCCCGCGCGTGCGCGCCGCAGATGCCGGCGGGCTCGTCGATCGTCGCGATCTCGAGCGCTCGGGTCGATCCGCGTGCTCGAGAACTACGCGCTCGTCGGGCGTCTCGAAGGCGGCGCTCGAGGCGCTCGTCCGCTACCTCGCCGTCGAGCTGGCGCCGCGCGGGATCCGCGTCAACGCCGTCTCGGCGCGGCGTGGTCGAGACCGGCGCGCTCGAGCACTTCCCGAACCGCGAGGAGATGCTCTCGTCAGGCGCTGGCGCGAACGCCGGCCGGGCGGCTCGTCGAGCCCGAGCGACGTCGCGGACGCGGTCGCGTTCCTGTGCTCGCCCGAGGCCGGAGATGGTCCGCGGCCAGACGCTGGTCGTCGACGGCGGCTTCTCCTCGCTCGCCTGATGGAGCCGACCGACTCGAACCTGCGCGCGTGGGAGAGGCGCACAAGCGGATTCGCCGCTCCTCGGCGCGCGGGTCGCGAACGCTCCCGAAGCCCGTGCGCGAGCGGCTGCCGGACATCGGCGGACGGCACGTCCTGCACCTGGCCTGCGGTGCTGGGCGCGAGACCGCGGCCTTGATGAGCCTGGGCGCGCTCGTCACCGGGGTGGACTCGTCCGAGGAGACGGTGAAGGCGGCGCGCAAGCGCCTCCCCGACGCGGCGCTGGTGACCGCCTCGCCGGAGGCGCTGCCGGTCGAGCTGCGGCGAAGCCGCTTCGACGTCGTCTACCAGTCGTGGGGCGCGCTCGCCGAGATCGAGTGACCTCGCCGCGTGGGCCGACGGGATCGCGGCGGCCCTGAAGAAGGCGGGGTTCTCTTCCTCTACGACGAGCACCCGGTCGCCGCGTGCCTCGACCAGATGCTCCGCTGGCACGAGAGCTACTTCGAGACCTGGCCGCTCGGGCGGCTGATCCATGCCCTCGGCGGCGCCGGGACTCGCGCTCGAGCGGCTCGAGGAGCTGCCCGACCCGAACCGCTGGGGCCGGCGCGAGGTGCGGGTTCCGGGCGACCTGATCGTGGTCGCGCGAAAGCCCTAGAACCGGCGGAAGCGCGGGTCGAGCACAGCCGCGAGGCGCATCAGCGAACAGGCTCGTGACCGCGGCGATCAGCGTCGCGACGACGAGCACGCCGGCGATCACCTGCCCCGCCTCCGAGAAGCTGCCGATCAGGATCGTCTGGGTCAGCCCCGGCAGCTGAAAGATGGTCTCTACGAAGAACGCAAAGCCGAGCCCGAACCCCAGGTCTCGAGCGAATCGCTTCAGATAGACACAGGTGTAGAAGCGCCTGACGTCCCGGCGCACGTGCTCGGCGTCCTCTCCCTCCTCCACTCTGCGACGGCGCTCGCGCCCGGCCTGCGCGAGGTCGTGCCGCACGATTCGGGTGTAGACCGCGGCGTAGAAGAGCGTCAGCGTGAGCGCCGGCCAGACCAGGTGCGCCAGCCACTCGACCGGGCCGTGGCAGTGGCCGGCCGGTGCCGAGATGAGCGGGCAGTAGCCGCCGGTGTGGAGCAGGTCGGCCCTGAGCGCGAGGTAGTAGACGATGTAGAGCCCGGTCCAGATTGGCAGCAGCGACGCGCCGAGGAACTCGAAGCCTCTGACGGCCGCTTTGGACGAGCGCCCCCGCCTGGCAAGCAGCGCGAGCAGGACGGCGAGCACCCCGGTGAACGCCGCCGTCACGAGCAGCAGCGAGAGCGTCACTCCCGAGGCATGCCAGACGAGCGAGTTCACGCTCACGCTCTCGGTCGACGGAGGTGGCGGGCCCACCTCGCCAAGGGAGCCGGTGAGTGCGTTCCCAGAGGAAACTGCCGTAGCCGGGACCGTGCGGGAGGTCGCCGGCCACCCAGACGACGAGGTAGGCGATCGAGACGAAGGCGAACAGCATCCCGGCCGCCCAGCCCGTCCGCACCAGGAGGTACCGCCGTAAGGTCACGGCCTAATTGTCCCGGGCCCGCCGGACAGCCGGTTCCGGGCGACCGGATTGTGGCGCCCGGAGCCTGGGCCGTCGGTGGACTTGGCGCGATCTGGCGAATCAGCGGCGGGTGCCGTTGCGGCCGGGCAGGATCCGACCGACCGTGTCCGCCGGCGATGTAGCCGGCGAGCTTCGGGTTCTCCTGCAGCCGCCGCAGCGAGTACGCGTACCAGTGCGCGCCCGAACGGCGTGTAGATCCGCAGCCGGTGGCCGTCACGGACGAGCTCGTCACCGAGCGCGGGCCGCACGCCGAGCAGCATCTGGAACTCGTACTCCTCGCCGCCCGAGCCCGCGCGCGGCGACGAGCCGCTGCCCTTGCTCGAGCAGCCACTCGTCGTGCGTCGCGATCCCGACGTAGCAGCCCAGCTCGAGCAGCTCCTCGAGCGCCTGGACGAAGCTCGAGCGGACCGACGTCGAAGTCGCGGTAGGCGATCTCGGCCGGCTCGACGTAGATGCCCTTGCAGAGCCGCACGTTCGGCCGCAGGTCGGCGAGCTCGCGCGACGTCGTCGAGCGTCCGCTTCAGCCGGGCCTGCAGGACGACGCCGACGTTCTCGTGTCCGGCCGCGCGCAGCTCGCGATAGAGCCCGCAGCGTGTCGTCGGTCGTGGACGAGTCCTCCATGTCGATCCGGACGAAGTTGCCCCGCGCGGCCGCACGACGCACGACGTCCAGCAGGTTCTCCCGGCAGAGGTCGTAGTCGAGCTTCAGCCCGAGCGCCGTCGGCTTGACGCTCACGTTCGAGTCGAGCTTCCCGCGCTCGAATGGCGTCGATCGCCGCGCGGTAGGCGTCTGCGATCGCCGCGCGCCTCGTCCGGGCTGGCGGTCTCCTCGCCGAGCACGTCGATGCGTCGCCAGCTTGCCCTCGTCGTTCAGGCGCCGGACGACGACGAGCGCGTCGTCGAGATCCTCACCCGCGATGTAGCGCTCGGAGATCGTGCTGCACGACCGGCTTCGGCACGGCCGGGAGCAGACGGACGATCGCGGAGTCGACCAGGCTCACAGCGGGCGGAGTCTAGGAGGGTTGCTGCTCGCGCCGCTCGAACTCGCGCATCAACCGGCGCAGGAGCGCGTTCAGCTGCTGCTTCTCCTTCACGCTCAGCGCGGCGGCGATCAGCGACTCCTTCTCGGCCTGCGCGCTGACGGACTGCCTCCCAGGCGGCCCGCCCGCGTCGGTGAGCTCGACGAGCACGCCGCGCCGGTCGTCCGGGTCGGGGACGCGCCGTACGAGCCCGGCCTCCTCGAGCCGGTCGAGCCGGTTCGTCATCGCCCCGCTGGAAAGCTCGGCCCACCTGGCGAGCTTGCCGGGCGAGCTGCGGTGCGGCGGTCCGTCCATCTGGAGGTGCGAGAGCGCCTTCCACTCGCCGACGCTCAGGTCGAAGTCGGCGAGCGTCTCGTCGAGCATCCGGCGGATCCGGCGCTGCAGGCCGTTGATCCGGTCGACGATGCCCTCGACCTCGAGATCGACTGCGCCCGGCAGCTCGTGCTCCGCCAGCCAGCGGTCGATGTGGTCCTGCTCGATCTTCTTTCACGTGCTGATTCTCGATCATGAACCTCTTGACGTCAAGAGACTCTAGCTGTAACGTTCTGTTTCGAGGTCAGAGATACTTCTGGTCGAGAGGAGTTCCGTGATGATCGAGCACGAGATCCCACGCAGACGCCGTCAGATGAGCGGATCGGCGTCGATCTGAGCAGCGACTGGTCCCCGATCCCGAAGCCGCGCCGACGCGTTCGCCTGACGCTCGGCCGCTGGCTGATCGGGGCCGGTCGCCGGCTCACCTCCGAGCCGGGCTCAGGTCTCGCGCATGAAGCCCTGCCGCGCTGCTGACCGAGGCGTCGCTTGCGATGCCGTCTAGAGGCTGTGGCGGCTCTGCCGCCGCAGCCGTCTAACGCCGCTCAGCCTTGTCCTTCGCGCATGAACCCCTGTCGCGCAGCACTGACCAGCGCGACGGCTTCCGGGAAGAGCACGCGCATGGCATCGCGGAGGGCGAGCGCCTGCTCGTCCGCGCCGCCCGCTCGCCTGAACCTGCTGCGAGCGCCGCGGCGGTCAGCTCGACGGCGGTGTTCAGGGTCAGCGTCGCGAACTGCTCGCGCTGGGCCTCCTGCACCGATCTCGGCCTGCTGCTCGGCGAACTCGCGCAGGCTGCGCATCAGGTCCTCGGGGTCACCGCCGAACGGGGAACCGCTCCTTCCATGCCGCCAGCCTAGCTAAGCGCCCGCTTGTAACCGCGCTCGACGTCGCGGACGAGCTCCTCGACCGTGCCGGCGGCGCCGCTTCACCGCCTCGGCGACCTCGGGACCGCATCGCGCCGAGCTCGTCGAGCAGCACCGGGCTCGCCACCCGCGCGGAGTCGGGCTCGACACCGGCAGCCGCCTCCGCCACCTCGCAGAGCGCGGCGATCGAGACCGCGTCGCGGACGAGCTCGCGATCCGAGACCGGGACGCCAGTCGCGTCGAGCACGAGCCAGCTCGTCTCGTCCTCGCTCCCGTAGGCGCAGACGTAGAGCGCGGAGCCTCGCCTGCGGGCTCGGCCGGGACGATGCCCGCGACGTCCTCGCCCTCGGCGGCGTAGACGGCCGCTCGCTCGGCGATGCGCCTGAGGTCCTGTTCGAGTAGCACACGGCGAGCTAGACTCGACGCGTGCCGGGTACCCGCACGGAGCTCGCCCGTGGCCTCTTCGCCTCGCTCGGGCCGACCTACGACCGCTACGCGCGAACCTGCTCTCGTTCGGCCAGGACCCACGCTGGCGGCGCTTCCTCGTCTCGCGGCTCCCGGTCGGCCCCGACGACACCGTGCTCGACGTCGCCTGCGGCACCGGCGGCCGTCGCGCTCGAGCTCGCGCGGCAGAAGGGCTGCTCCGTGGTCGGCGTCGACCAGAGCCCCGAGATGCTCGACGAGCGCGCGCCGCCGGCTCGTCCTCGCCGCCGAGACGAGCGAGTCGCCTGCTCGAGGCCTCGGCCCAGGAGCTTCCGTTCGAGAACGCATCGTTCGACGGGCTGACCGCCGCGTACCTGCTCCGCTACCTGGACGACCTGCCCGCCGGCTTGCGCGAGCTCGCCCGCGTGCTGCGGCCGCGGCGCGACGGCCGCGCTGCTCGACTTCGGCGTCCCGCCGAGCCCGTTCGCTCGGGTCGCGTGGGACGTCTGGGTCGACGTCGGCCTTCCGCTCGCCGGGCGCGCGATCTCGCCCGGCTGGCACGAGGTCGGCCGCTTCCTGGGCGGCAGCATCCGCGACTTCGACGAGCGGTGGCCTGTTCCGCGGCTGCTCACCGCGCTGGCGCGAGGCCGGCTTCGCGGACGTCGCGAGCAGAGCGGCTCAGCCTCGGCGGCTGCACCGTCGTCTGGGGCCGGCGCACGTGACCGAGGCGCGGCCGGCCTTCTACGCGCTCGCGCCGGGCGGCTGGCGCGACTACGTCACGCTGCTGCACCCGCCTTACACGGCTCTGGCACCTGAGCTACGTCGTGATCGGCGCCTGCCTCGCGCCGCACCTCTACGAGCGCCGCCTGGCGGCCGCGCTGGTCGCCTTCTTCCTCGCGATGGGCATCGGCGCCCACGCGCTGGACGAGCTGCACGGCCGGCCGCTGCAGACGCGGATCCCCGAGGCCGTGCTCGTCGGCCTCGACGGTGGTCGCCGCTCGCGATCGCAGTCGGGATCGGCATCGCGGGCGCTGTCGCCTTCAACGCGCTGGCTGCTCGTCTTCGTCGCGGTCGGCGCGTTCGCTCTGGTCGCCGTCTACAACCTCGAGCTGTTCGGCGGCGTTATCCACAACGACGCTCGGCTTCGCGCTCGCCTGGGGCGCCTTCCGCTGCTGACCGGCTACTTCGCCTGCGCGGGGACGATCTCGTGGACGGCCCTGCTGGCGGCCGCCTACGCGACGCTGACGAGCTACGTCCAGCGCGTGCTCTCGACCCCTGTGCGCCAGGTTCGCCGCCGCGTCGCCTCGGTCAGCGGGACGATCGAGCTGCGCGACGGAACCAGCGAGCCGGTCACGCGCGAGACGCTGGCTGCCGCGCCCGAGCGCTCGCTGCAGGCGCTGGCGGCCGCCAACGTTGCCCTCGCGGCGCGCTGCTGGTGCTCCGCCTGGCGTAGCATGCCGCCCGTGCGCGCGGAGGTCCTCGAGCTCGTCTTCGCGGGCGCGGTCGTGGTGGTCTTCGCCTCGGCCGCGGCCGCGGTCTTCGACCGTGTCTCGAGCAGACTCTGGTCGCGCTCGCCGCGTTCGTCAGCGCCGCCGCCGCCGTCGCCTGGGTGTCCTTCGCGCTCGAGCCTTCGCGCGAGGTCGCGCCGTCGCGGCCGGCGGGATCACCGTCTGCGCCGCGCTCCAGCTCGGGGTCGTGTACGTCGGCCGCCTGGTCGCGCAGGCCCGTCAGGTCGACCGGCGCCTGAGCGAGGCCGAGGCGCGCTTCGACGCGCTCGTCTCGGCCGAGGTCGAGGCCCGTGCCGCCGAGCTCGAGCGGACGCTCGCGCGCCCGCGCCGACTCGCTCTCGAAGCTCGTCGCCGAGGGCGCAAGATCGGCGAGACGCGCCGTGCCGCCCTCGCGGAGCGCGAGCATGCCGCCGGCGCGGAGCCGAGCGAGGCGCTGGCCAGGGTCGAGCAGCGGGTCGCGCACCGGGTCGCGGAGCTGAACGCCGACCTCGAGCGGACCGAGCGCGGCCTCTCCTCGCAGCTCGCCGCGCTCGCGCAGCGCAACAGCAGCTGATGGCCCAGGCCGAGTCGCGGCTCGAGCTGGACACCGAGCGCCTCGACGCCGCCAGCGAGGCGCAGCGCGAGCGGCTGACCGAGCTCGAGACGCAGTTCGCGCGCGCCGCCGACGAGCCTCGCAGGTCCTCACAGGAGCAGCTCGAGGTGCAGGAGCGCGAGCGGCGCCGGGCGCTGCATGAGGTGGCCGAGCGGCTGCGCCAGCGCGAGCGCGAGCTGCGCGAGCGCGTCGCCGCCGAGGAGGCCGAGGCGATCCAGCGCATCCAGGCCGGCTTCGCCGATACCGAGCGCCGCCAGCTCGACCAGCTCAAGCGCGTGGTCGAGCGCACCGCCGACAGCTTCTCCGAGGCGATCTCGAAGCAGTTCGCCGAAGCGATCCGGCAGCTCGCGCGACGACGCGGCGCAACGGCTCTCACGCGAGCTCGACCGGGCCGTCAACCACTTCGCCAAGGAGGCGCAGGGCGTCCTCGCCGAGCGGCTCGCGCACGTCGCCGACGCCGGCGGCCAGCGCCTCGAGCGAAGGCTCTCGAGATCGGCTCGACCCTCGAGCACGAGCGCGACGAGCTGGTCGCGGAGCTCCAGCGCCGCGTCGGCGACGCCGAGCTCGAGCTCGCGCTCGCAAGTGCAGGCCCTCGCGGCCGACGCCGAGGCCGAGCGAACGGTGCTGAACGCGCGGCTCCAGGATCTGCAGCGGCGGATCGACGAGGCGCTCTCCGAGGCAGGCTCGCGCCTCGCCCCCACGTTTCGCGGCTGAGACAGAAAAGCGACAAACTTCCGCGAGGAGGGTTCGTCTAGGACAAGGCGAACTACCCGGACGCCGATGACGCAGATCACCGAGACACCCAGGGACGAACAGGCGAAAGTCGAGAGCTGGCGCCTGCACGTGCTGATGGAGGCCGGCTATCCCGCTGCCGCTGGCCGAGAAGATCGCCCACAGCGAGCGCCGACCTGCACCACGCGGTCGACCTGCTGCGCCAGGGCTGCTCGCCGGAGACGGCGCCGAGATCCTGCATCTAGACACCGCAGCCGTATCCTGGCCTCGTGAAGGTCGAGGCGATCGACGTACGGCGACCGCAAGGTCTACTCCGTCGGCGCGTTCAACCGCGGCGTCGCCTCGTGGCTGCAGCGCCTGCCGACGGTCTGGGTCGAGGGCGAGGTCACCGAGCTGCGGCGCCAGGACGCGCTGGGCGAGCGTCTTCTTCACGCTCAAGGATCCCGAGGACGGCTCGTGCCTCGGCGTCTCGATGCCGCGCGGCCAGTTCGACGCGCTGCGGCTCGACCTCGCCGACGGCGAGCGCGTGCACGTCTACGGCCGGCCGGAGCTGTTCGAGGCGCAGCGGCGAGTTCCGCCTGCGGGCGCTCTCGATCGAGCGCTTCGGGCTCGGCGAGCACCTCGCCGCGCTCGAGCGCCTGAAGGCGAAGCTCGCCGCCGAGGGGCTCTTCGCCGCCGAGCGCAAGCGGCCGCTGCCCGTGCTGCCGCGCGCGGATCGGCCTCGTGACCGGGAACGACGCCGCCGCGAAGCGCGACGTCCTGACCGCGATCACGACGCGCTTCCCGCCCGCGAACGTGCTCGTCGCCGAGACCTACGTCCAGGGCCCGCGCGCCGCCGCGCGCGGTCGTCGAGGCGCTGCGGCGCTCTGCCGCGAGCGGCGTCGACGTCGTCGTCGTCGCCCGCGGCGGCGGCAGCTTCGAGGACCTGCTGCCGTTCAGCGACGAGCGGCTCGTGCGCGCGATCGCCGACTGCCCGGTGCCCGTCGTCAGCGCGGTCGGCCACGAGCAGGACACGCCGCTCTGCGACCTCGCCGCCGACGTGCGCGCCTCGACGCCGACGCGCCGCCGGCCGGCTCGTCGTCCCCGACCTGGCCGAGCTGCTGGACCGGCTCGACCGCTCGCGGGCAGGGCTCGCACGCGGCGCGCGCCGGAGCCTCGAGCGCGCAGCGCAGCGCGCTCGACCGGCACGCACGAGCGTCTGCGCCGCGCGCCGCGCCTGCTCGTCGAGCGCCGCCGAGCGAAGCTCGAGCAGACGCGCAGGCCGGCTGCGCGCGCCCTCGCCCGCGCGCGACGCTCGAGCGCGGCTACGCGATCGTCCGCGCCGGGCGAGCAGATCGTCCGCTCCGGCAAGGCCGGTCGAGCCCGGCGAGCGGGTCGAGGTCGAGCTGGCCGAGGGCGGCTTCGGCGCCCGCGTCGAGGAGACCCGTGATGACCTTCGAGGAGGCGCAGAAGGAGCTGCGAGCAGATCGTCGCAGCGCCTGAGAGCGGCGAGGCGCCGCTCGACGAGGCGCTGAAGCTCTGGGAGCGAGGCGAGGAGCTGTACCGCTTCTGCAAGGAGCGGCTCGACGCGGCGGAAGGCAAGATCGAGGAGCTGCGCGAAGCCGTGCTCGAGGCCGCGAAGCCTTCAGAAGCTCACGGCCGAGCCGAAGCACCAGTCGAGCTTCCTCGCAAGCGTCGTCCCGCTGTTCGACGCGACTGTCGAGAGCGGCGACCTCGAGCGCCTCGCGCGCTCCTTCAAGGAGCGCGCGTTCGACGCCGGCAGCCACGTCGTCGACGAAGGCAAGACCGGCGCGGGCTTCTTCGTGATCGACGAGCGGCGAGGCTTCCGTCTCCGTTCGCGGCGACGAGCGAGAGCAAGCTGCGGCCCTGGCGACTACTTCGGCGAGATCGCGCTGATCGACGAGGGCGCCAGGAGCGCAACGGTCACCGCCGACAGCGAGCTCCGCTGCTACGGGCTCACGTCCTGGGAGTTCCGGTCCCCTGGTCGAGGGAACGCCGCAATCGCGTGGAAGCTCCTGGAGACGATGGCGAAGCGGTTGCGCGCAGCTCAGAGCTGACCACGGCCGAGGTCAGCGACGCTGCGCTCGTCGCGCGCTGCCGCGCGGGCGACGACGACGCGTGGCGCGAGCTCGTCGAGCGCTTCTCGCGCTACGTCTACGCGATCGCGGTCCAGGGCTTCCGGCTGCTCGCAGCAGGACGCCGAGGACGTCTTCCAGGACGTCTTCGCCCGCGTCTACGAGCGGCTCGGCTCGCTGCGCGACGACGACGCCGTGCGGCCGTGGATCGCCCAGCTGACGCGCGCGTGTCTGCATCGACCGGCTCGCGCTCGGCTCGCCGGGAGTCGGACGCCGACCTCGACGAGTCTGCCGGAGCTGCCGGCCGAGGACGCGCTGACGCGCGCTCGAGCGAGGCCTTCGACGTCCACGAGGCGATGGCCGAGCTGCCGCAGAACTGCCAGCGAGATCCTCGACCGCTTCTTCGCCCGCGACGAGAGCTACCGCGACGATCGGCGACAACCTCGGACTGCCCGCCGGGACGATCGCGAGCCGCATCTCCGCGCTGCCTGGACAAGCTCGCGACGACCTTCCGAGGGAAGAAACGTGCCTCCCGCTGCGTCTGGTGGACAGGTGACGTGATGAGCAACTACGACCACGAGCAACTTTCACGGCTGATCGGGATGCTTCCCGGCTCCCGAGGCCTGGGTGCAGGCGGCGCAGGAGCTGCCGGCTGCGAGGCGCGGGGCTCGACCAGCTGGTCGCCCGGGCCGAGGCCGATGCGGCCTTCCGCGCCGAGGTGCTCGCGCCGATCTCGGAGCGCGCTGCAGGCCGAAGGCGTCGAGCCGCAGCCCCGCGTGGTCGAGAGCTCCGTCGCCTCCTGGCTGACAAGTAGCGCTTACGATCCGCGCGGTGAGCGAGCCCGCGGACCTTCCCGCCTGGAGCCTGCCCGCCGGGGCGGGCGAGCCGGATCGCGATCGGCGTCGACTGGCCCGAGCAGCGTCACGCGCGACTGGGCCTTCGGCGAAGCGACCGGCAAGGGTGTTCGTGGTCTGCATCCTCGACAGCGGCGTCGAGCGCGAGCCACCCGCACGTCGGTCGGTCGAGGGCGCGGTCGCCGTCCGCCGCGGCGAGGACGGCGAGATCGCGGTCGTCGGACGACACCGAGGGCGACCTCTGCGGCCACGGCACGGCCTGCGCCGGGATCGTCCGCGCGCTCGCGCCCGAGTGCGAGTCTGACGAGCGTCCGCGTGCTCGGCGCCGGCTTCACGGGCAGCGGCGCCGGTCCTGCTCGGCGGCCTGCGCTGGGCGGTCGAGCAGGGCTTCGACGTGATCAACATGAGCCTCTCGACGACGAAGCGGCAGTTCGCCGAGCTGCCTGCACGAGCTCGCCGACACGGCGTACTTCAGCCGCACCGTGCTCGTCGCGTCGGCGCACAACATGCCGGTCGAGAGCTATCCCGTGGCGCTTCTCGTCGGTCGATCTCGGTCGGCAGCCACGAGGAGCCCGACCCGATGACGTTCTTCTACAACCCGTCGCCGCCGGTCGAGTTCTTCGCGCGCGGCGTCGACGTCGAGGTCGCGTGGCTCGGCGGCGGCACGATCCGCTGCGACCGGCAACAGCTTCGCGACGCCGCACATGACGGCGATCTGCGCGCTCGTGCCTCGGCAAGCACCCCGAGCTGACGCCGTTCCAGCTCAAGAGCGTGCTCTACCTGACCGCCAACAACGTGGGAGGAGCGGCGATGAGCGAGCCTGCGAGCCGCAGTCGCCGCGGGCGTGCTCGGCTCGGAGGAGAGCTACCGCGAGCTGCTGCAGTCGATCGTGGAGGTGGCGCGCGCGATCTTCGGCGCCACGGCGTCGTCGGTCTTCCTGCTCGACGAGGAGACGGACGAGCTCGTCTTCGAGGCGGTCGCCGGCGAGGGCGCGGAGCGAGCTCATCGGCCAGCGCTTCCCGTCGAGCACCGGGCATCGCCGGCTGGGTGCTCGTCACGCGCCAGCCGCTCGTGATCGAGGACGCTGACCGACGACCCGCGCTTCGCGCGCGAGGCGGCCGAGTCGACCGGCTACGTGCCGAAGGGCCTGATGGCGGTGCCGCTGCTGCACGAGGAGCGGGCGCTCGGCGTGCTCGAGGTGCTCGACCGGCCGCAGCAGGCGCGCGTTCTCGCTCGCGGAGATGGAGCTGCTCGGCCTGTTCGCGAACCAGGCGGCGATCGCGCTCGACCTGCTGCAGCGGGCCCGCGCGGCGCGGACGGTGCTCGAGGAGAAGGCGGCGAGGCGGCGGCGCTCGCCCGCTTGCGCGGCGCGCCTCGACGAGGCCGAGCCGGAGAAGCGCGAGGCCGCGCTGCAGCTAGCCTCGACGCACTCTGAGAAGCTGCTGCTCAGAGAACGCTAAGAGGGAGCCTCTCGGCTCCCTCTTAGCAGGCCTGAGACTCGAAGCCCGAGGACCTTAGGCCTTGTGCGTGGCCGCGGCGTTGCATTGGTGCACGTGCGCCCTCGACGTCGTCGTCGTCCTCGTCCTTGGCGAGATGGACTTCTGCGACCGCCTTGGTTGACGGCTTCGTTGACATGGCCCTCGACGTCCTCGTCCCTTCGTCGTTGCACCTCTGCCATGGGTCTCGATGGCGTCCTCGATCCTGCGTCTGATCCGCCATCGAACTTCCTCGCTTCTTCGAACTTCCGGAACCTGATCACCAGACGGAGTTCGTCCCCGAAATCTTCCACTGGAGCTTCAAAAGCGCAATCGACCTAGCGCCATTCTCCGCCGGTGGAGCGGCCGAGAGAGCACCTGCGCGAGTCCTCGCGCGCCCTGCAGGCAGCGTCTCACAACCGAGCGCTGCGCCAGCTCCAGCTGGCTCTGGGCCGGCCTCGATCATCGGCACCTGGGCCTATCGCCATCGCGCTCGTCGTCTTCGCCTACGACCACGGCGGCGCGTCCGCCGTCGGCCTGGTCGCGCTGATCCGCTGGCTGCCGGCCGCGATCGCCTCGCCGTTCACCGCGATCCTCGGCGACCGCTACCCGCGCGTGCCGCGTGATGCTCGCGCTCCGACCTGCTGCGCGCGGTCGGGCTCGGCGACGATGGCCGTCTGCGTGCTGACGCGACGCGCCGATCGGCGCCGTCTACGCGCTGGCGGCTACGGCTCGCCGTGATCAACGACGGCCTTCCAGCCCTGCCGCAGGCCGCGCTGCTCCCGTCGCTCGCGACGCACGCCCGAGGAGCTGACCGCCGCGAACGTCAGCTCGAGCACGATCGAGAGCCTCGGCTTCTGCGTCGGGCCGGCCCTCGGCGGCCTCCTGCTGACGGTCTCGAGCGTCTGGGTCGTCTTCATCGTCACCGCGGCGACGTCTTCCTCTGGTCGGCGCTGATGCTGGCGCCGCTGCTGCTGAACCGACAGAGCCGCCGTTGAGCCGCGAGCGCGCCGCACCTGGCCGAGGAGGCGACCGCCGGCTTCCGCGCGATCGCCAACGATCCGCGACTGCGGCTCGTCGTCGGGCTCTTCTCGGCCGCAGACGCTCGTGAACGGCGGCCTTCGGCGTGCTGATCGCGGTCTCCGCCCTGCAGCTGCTCGACCTCGGCTCCGGCGGCGTGGGCTATCTGAACGCGGCAGTCGGCGTCGGCGGGATGATCGGCGGGCTCGTCTCGCTCGAGCTCGTCGGCCACGAGCGGCTGGCGACGACGTTCGGGATCGCGGTCGCCGGGACCGGGCGGCCCGTTGCTGTTGCTCGGCGGGATTCCGACCACCGGCGGCCGCGCTCGTCGCCTTCGGGCTGATCGGCTTTCGCGAACATCATCTGCGACGTCACGCGGCTTCACGATCCTGCAGCGCGGAACGCCGAGCGAGGTGCTCGCGCGCGTGTTCGGCGTCCTGCACAGCCTCTTCTACGCGACCGTCGCGCTCGGGGCCGTGCTCGCGCCGCCGCTGATCCGACTGGCTCGGCGTGCGCTGGTCGCTCGTCGCATCGTCGGCTCGCTGCTGCCGATCCTGGCCGTGCTCAGCCGCGCGCAGCCTCGTGCGCCTCGACGTCGAGCCGCGGCGACCCGCGCCGGCTGGCGCTGCTCGAGGCGATCCCTGATCTTCTCGCCGCTCTCGCCGCCCGTGCTCGAGCAGCTTGCCGCCCGGCTGACGCCGGTCCATGCGACCGCCGGCGAGCGAGATCATCCGGCGTCGGCGACCACGGCGACCGCTTCTACGTCGTGGACACCGGCGAGGTCGAGGTCCTCGGATCGACGGCGAGCCGCCGCGGCCGCGAGGGCGAAGGCGACGTACTTCGGCGAGATCGCGCTGCTGCGAGACGTGCCGCGCACCGCGACCGTCACAGCCCGCGACCGACGCCGAGCTGTTCGCGCTCGACCGCGACGACTTCCTGCCCGCCGTGACCGGTCATGCAGCCAGCGCCGAGGCCGCGGACGCGGTGAGTCGGCTCGCGCCTCGGCATCTCGACCGTGTAAGAATCCGCCGCGTGGCTGGCCCGTTCAGTCGAGCTGCTGCAGCGTGTCCCGCTCTTCGCCGAGCTGAAGCCGCGCGAGCTCGAGCGCCTGAGCGGCTCCTTCAAGGAGCGCACGCTTCGCGGCGGGCGAAGCGGTCGCGACGCGAGGGCGAGGCCGGCGCCGGCTTCTTCGTGATCGAGAGCGGCGAGGCCGTCGTGACAGGTGCACGGCGAGGAGCGCGGCCGTCTCGGCCCGCGGCGACTACTTCGGCGACGTCGCCATGATCGACCAGGGCGATCCGCACCGCGACGATCGACGGCCGAGACCGAGCTCAAGTGCTACGGCCTCACCTTCTGGGACTTCCGGCCGCTCGTCGAGAGCGACGCGCGCATCGCCTGGCCGCTCCTGCAGGTGATGGCGAAGCGGCTACGCGCCGCCGAGGCCGAGCTCCTAGCTCCTCCGAGATCCTCGCGGGCACGGGCTGGATCGCCGCTGAGCGCAGCTGCCTCGACGCCGTCCTCGACCACGGCCGCCGAAGAGCACGCAGCGCACGCCGAGCTCGGCGCAGACGCGCACCGCCTCGCCCGGCGCCTTGCCCTCGAAGGTCGTCCGGTCGACCGTGCCCTCGCCGGTGACGACGAGGTCGTAGCGCGCGCCGCGTGCTCGCGGAAGCCGACCGCGTCGAGCACGTAGGCTGCGCCTGGGACGAGCTCTGCGCCGAGCGAGGCGAGCGCCGCGCCGAGCCCGCCCGCGGCGCCGCCGCCGGGAAGCTGCGCGAGCGAGCAAGCGTCGGCGAAACCGCGACTCGAGCTCGAGCCACGTCGTCGGCGCTCGCGCCCTTCTGCGGGCCGAACAGGCGCGGCGCCTCGGCGAGCGTCGCGCCGCGCGTCGCAGAGCACGCGTCGTCGGCGCCGGCAGCTCGTCCGAGCGCCTCGAGCAGGCCGGCCCCCGCGTCCATCGTCGCCGTGCCGCCGAGGCAGACGAGCAGCCGCTCGGCACGGGCCGAGCGCCGGGCGATCAGCTCGCCGAGGCCCGCGGCTCGAGGCCGCGCGCACGTCGAGACGCGACAGGGTCGAGCGGGATCGCGTCGGCGCTCTCGACGACGACCGTCCCGTCCGGGAGCTCGCAGACCGGCGCCTCCGCGGCTCGCGCCCGAAGGCGTCGTGCACGCGTCGACCCGCACGACCTCGCGCCGCCGAGCACGACCGCGCGTCCCTCGCCGCCGTCCGCGAGCGGCAGCTCCTCGGCCTCGGCGCCCGCGCCGCGAAGCCGCTGCGCCAGCGCCGCCGCGGCCTCGCCGGCCGAGAGGACGCCCTTGAGGCTAGCCGGGCGACGCGAGCGCGTCACGGGACTCTTCGCTCGCGCACCGCCGTCGCGGCGTCTGCGCTCGTCGGGCACCTCGGCCTCCCGACGCGCCGGGCATTCGCCGCAGCATCGCGAACGAGAGGCCCTTCGCGCGCGAGGAAGATCAGCCCGACGCCGACGCCGACCGACGCCTCGATCGCCTGCAGGCCGAAGCCGAACGCGATCGCCGTGCCCGTACGGCGACGCCGTACTGGACGAGCGGCAGCGCGATCGCCGCCTGCAGCAGGCCGACGTTCCCGGGCCAGAGCGGGAAGATCGTCGCGACGTTCATCAGCAGCAGCACGAGCGCCGGCCGCCGGCAGCGGCGCGTGGATGTCGAAGGCGCGCATCGCGACGTAGACCGCGAACAGCTGGCAGACCCAGCCGAGCGTACTGGAAGAGACGCCGCGACCGCCGCGGGCCGGGCTGCGTGCAGCACGCCGAGCCCGTGCCGCGCCATCGTCGAGCAGGCGCCGCACCGGGCCCAGCCCGTCGAGCACGCGAGCTGGTCGGTGATGCCGCGCGCTGCGCGAACGCGAACGCGAACAGCGCCGACGCCGACCGCGACGCACGATCGACGAGGCTCGTGATCGCCCAGTGCGGGATCTTCGCCGTCGACGAGCACGTAGACGATCGAGCAGCGCGACCGGAACGAGGTCGAAGAGCGCGGTGCGCGAAGACCGTGCCGACGAGCGTCGCCCAGCGTCCCGTGCCGCGCCCTGCAGCCGCAGCTTCCGCGTCAGCACGGCGACGCGCGCGAGCTCGCCGATGCGGCCCGGCAGCACCGCGTTCGCGAAGCAGGCCGACCGAGAACGCCGAGAAGACGAGCGTGAAGCGCGGGTGCGGCGGCGTCGATCGCCTGGTTGATCACCGTGCCGCCAGGCGAGCGCGCGCGCGACCACCGAGAGCAGGTTGAGGCCGATCGCGACCGACGACCCAGTCCCACGTCGACCGACGTCGAAGGCGTGCCAGACCGTGGCGCCAGTCCGGCCCGTGCCACCAGAGCAGCGCGACGACGCCGGCGAGCGGACGGCGAGCGCGATCGCCACCCGCAGCCACGGCGAGCCGCGGATCGCGCAGGACGCTTCACGCGCGAGCTCCCGGTAGATCTGCTCGAGCCGCCGCGCGATGTCGTCCCAGGAGTAGCGCTCTGACGCGAGCCGCCGCGCTGCGCGCCGAGCGCTCGCGCCGCGGCTCGTCCTCGAGCAGCCCGACGACCGCCTCGGCGAGCGCGTCCGGCGTCGCCCGGCGGGACGAGCACGCCGGTCTCGTCCGTCATGACGTCACGGTACCCGGTGATGTCGGAGGCGACGACGGGCGTCGCGCAGGCGAACGCGCGCGTCAGCACCATCCCGAAGCTCTCGCCGCCGAGCGACGGCGCGACGAGCGCCTTCGCGCGCGAGCAGCTCCGCGGTCAGCGTCGTCCTGGCTGAGGAAGCCGAGCGACGTCGATGCCCTCGTCGCGCGACGCCGGTGCCGGCGTGAGCAGCGAGCCGCACCGCCAGCGGGTCGGCGCCGACGAGCCGCAGCCGCGCGCCGGTGCGGCGGTGGATCTCCGGCCAGGCGCGCAGCAGCACCGGCATCCCCTTGCGCGGGTCGTGCCGGCCGACGAAGACGATCCGGTGCTCGCGGCCGCCGGGCTCGGCGTGCTCGGGGATCAGGACGCCGTTCGGGATCACCTCGTACTCGCCCGGGAGCCAGCGCTGCGGCCGACTCCGCGCGCTGCGTCGGAGACCGCGATCCGCCGGTCGATCCGGTCCATCAGGAAGCCCCAGACCGGCATGCCCGAGCTGCATCCAGCCGAGGCTCGCCCGACGCGTGGAAGGTCGCGACGATCGGGCAGCGTCGCCACAGCGCGAGCGCCGCGATGCAGATCGCCGGCGTCATCGGCTCGTGCAGGTGCAGCACGTCGAAGCGCTCGCGCTCGAGCACCCGCTTGATCCGCGACGATCGACGCGCGGGCTGAGGACGATGTTCGGCAGCGAGCCGTTCGCCGGCACGATCACCGAGCGCCCGACCGGGATCACGTCCGCCGGCGGCTCGCCGTGCCGCCCGTGCCGCGGGTGCAGCACGCGCGTGAACTGTCCGGGCGGGTCGTTGCCCATGATCAGTGCGCACCTCGATGCCCGCGCGCCGCGAGCGCGGCCGCCTGCAGCTCGGCGTGCTCGAGGACGGCGCCCCAGAACGACCACGAGAACGGGACGACGATGCCGGACCTTCATCGTGCCGCGATTCTGACTGACGCCTGGAAGGTCGGCGTGACGGCAAAGAAAGCCCCCTACCGGCCAGTCCTGCCGCGGCGGCCGGTAGGGTTTGTTGCTCGTCCGGGGATGGAGGGTCGGGACTCCGCCTAGGGATGGCGGGGTCCCGAGGGGGAAGGTATGGGCGATACCTTTTCCGTCCGAGCGCTGCGAACGACTTCTTCACGGCGGCGGCGGTCCTGTCATGACCCAGGTGGGTCTAATTCGCGGACCGTTGACTCGCCACGGCGCCGGTGAGATCGTGGGCGGGCCGCCAGTGTCCGAGGAACGGCAGCACCCGAAGCTCGGCCTCGCCCTTTCCGGGGCGGCCACCGCGCTGCCTTCTTCCACATCAGGGTGCTCGCGAAGCTCGCCGAGCTCGGCCTGCTCGCGCCCGGTGCAGGTGATCTCGACCGCGGTCTCGGGCGGTCTCGATCAATCGGCGCGCTCTACTACCTGCACGTCACGCCCGTGCTCGGGTCGAAGACCGACGCCGAGATCGTCGATGCCGACTATGTCAGGCTCGTAACCCGCCCGGTCGTGGCAGGAGTACCGCGAAGCCGCCGCGCGCCGCCAACGTGCGCGGCTCCGGCTGGGGGCAGACCTGCTCGGGAACTTCATGAGTCTAGTGAATTTGGACAAGGCTCCTTGCGCCCTGGCCCGTTGACTACGGTCGTAGTGAGTGCTTAGCTGGTTGTGATAGACCGCACTAGAGGGTGAGCCGCATGCCGTCCGCGCCTCCGTCGCGCACCGAGCCAGCCTCGGCGAGCTCGGGCCGAACGGCGTCACCGCAAAGACCAAGCACGCGATAGCGATCAGCCTGGGAGCGAAGCCGACGGCCGCAGTGGCGCAACGGCCGGGCCGCCGGGAGAATTGCGTCAGGACCTGCTGACCGCGCCCAAGGGCCACGCGCGGCGCCTTCGACCGAGTCTCGAGGAACCCCCAGCGCGAAGTTTGTCATCCCAGTTCAGGTCACGGGCCTTGTCGGCCTATGGCTTCAGATCCACAACTTCCCTACCGGGCTGTCGCGGGATCTCGCCGTGGCCGCCCTCGGTGCTCCTTGCGATCCACCGCTGCTCACGGCGATCGATCTCGCTCACGCCCGGGCCACGACTGCCGTCTTTCGAGGCGACAACATGCGTCGGCGACAGCACCCTCTCCGCCGAGGATCAGCGAAGGACAGTGGGGTCGAAGTGACCGATCGTCGTGACGCCCGCGCGGACGTGGGCAAGAGCGCGATCCTCGAGCGGACTGCTGGCGAGGCGCTCCCGTGCGCGCGTTAGTCGCGGCACGCTCGCGCTGGTGATCGCGGTCGCCTCATTATGCGGTCGAGCCTGCTACAGCGCTAAAGGAGCCTTCCGCCAGCGGGGTCCAGCGACCGGCCCTCTAATGCCGTCTGATCGCCTCTCTGGGGCGGCGCCTGGGGGCGGTGTCCGTCTCGCTGGTGGCCCGAACATCGTCGACGACCTGACGCTCGGAAGCGCGTCAGACGGCGAAGGCTTAATGCAAAGCCCAGACCACCAGGCCGCACGAGGGCAGCACTCGGCGACCCCCACGGCCGGGGGAGCAATGGAGCGATGCGGCTTTGCGCTGCCCGGGGGTCTTGATCTTTTTTCCGCGCGAATTGCTTCCAGGAGCCGTTTTGCAGCAAAACCGGATCGTCAGCAGGCGGCTCCGGGCCACATGCCGGGAGGGCCACGTCAGGGCCGCGCTCGACCCGCCTGCCGCCGTGCAACGGCCGCGTGGGCATCTCGATCGTACGCGCGGCGCCGACTAGCGACGAGGCAGTCGGCAGCGGATCCACGAGCGCTCGCGCAATGGAGAATGGAGGTTGCCTGGCCGCTGACGAGGAACTGGTCAGTCAGAACCACCGAGCAGGCCGTGAAGCGTCTGATCGTTTGCTGCGATGGGACACTGGAATCGCCCAGACCATAGTTGGCAGAGGGCGTCGCCGCGCCGACGAACGTGGCGAAGATCTCGCTGGCGCTCGCCGATGAGGACGACGCGGGCAACCCGCAGCTGCTGCACTACGAGGCCGGCGTCGGCACGCGCCGCGGCGAGCGGTTCGCTCGGCAGCGCGTTCGGCGTCGGTCTTCTCGCGTAACGTCCAGGAGTGCTACCGCTTCCTGGTCGACAACTACGAGCCGGGAGACAAGCTCTACTTCTTCGGCTTCAGCCGTGGCGCGTACACGGCCCGAAGCACCGTCGGGCTCGTGCGCTAACAGCGGCATCCTGCGGCGCCGAGCACCGGACACCGGATCAAGGAGGCGTACGCGCTCTATCGCAATCCAGACGAAGACAGCGAGCCGAAGCGGCATCAGCGTCCGAGCTGTTCCGGCGCCCGTACTCGCACTCGGAGATCTACGTCGACTTCGTGGGCGTCTGGGACACCGTCGGCGCGCTTGGCATCCCGATTGACGGTTTCCGTCCTCCATTGCTGAGCAGGCTGTGGACGTTTCACGACACGACGCTCAGCCGCTACGTGCTCAACGCCTACCACGCGATCGCCATTGATGAGCGGCGCCGACCGTTCAGGCCGACGCATTCTGGGTGAAGCAGGACGATGCGCCAAGAATCAGACGCTCGAGCAGGTCTGGTTCGCTGGGGTCCACTCGCGATGTCGGTGGCGGCTACCGCGACCCCGGACTCTCGGAGATCCCGCTCTCTGTGGATGGCCGAAAATGGCTCGCGGCTGCGGGCTCGTCGTTCAAGCCCGACCACCTGGTCGTGACAAGCGACAGGCTCGACGACCCTGAAGCCCGCAGGGCGGGGATCAGCGTGGCGCCTGACCATGCGGCCGAGCTGCACAACTCGCGCACGCCGCTACCGGCTGCCGCCGGCTACGACCGCTGGCTCGCCGGAGATGAGGGCGCCGAAGTGGACGGTGGCGTTGGCGTCCAGCGCCAGGCACGCGTCACGACGAGGACGGCAGCTGCCATCCGCCGGGCTTTCGAGCGGCGTGGCCGCTCGCCTGACGTCACTGCGGTGCAGGACGGCCGATAGAGCTACTGGCATAAGGGCGATGCTCTCGAGGGCTCAGCTCAGAACGACTTAGCCGTAGTCAAGCCGGTCGCGATCGGGATCTTCGACGTCGTCCTGCCCGCGCCTGCTCGCGATTCCGCTCGTGCTCGTCTCGTTGCTGCAACTCGGCGCCGGCCGCTGGTGGCTCTCGCTCGGCCGCGCCAAGAATTTGTAGTTCGCATCCTCGAACGGGGCACCCTGAATGGGCGACTGCGGCCGATCTGGGAAAGGGTGGCCCGGCGCATCGCCTTTGCTGTCGGCGTTCTCCTCGCGGCCTGTCTCGCAGGCGACGCTCCGTGCACGCGCAGCCGGCGCGCCCGCGACGCTGCGGCCCTCAGGCGCCGCGGTGCCGCTGCCGCCGCCGCCGAAGCCGGTCCGCCGCGCACCTGCCGGCACGCTCGTCGCCTGTGCGTGCGCAGCCGCACCGTCGCGGATCCGCAGCGCTCCCAACGGCCCGGTCGTCGCGCAGCTCTCGTCGCGGGACGCAGTTCGGGTCGCCCGGCACCTTCGCGGCCACCCCGCCGGCCACGGCCTGCGCGTGATCACGACCGAGCTGCCGAACGGCCGCACCGGCTGGGTCGACGCTCACGGCGCGCTGCGGCTCAGCCGCACGACCGTCAGCCTCGACGTCGACCTCTCCAGCCGCCTGCTTGCGGCGTTCGCGTCGCCGGCCGCCTCGCCCGCGCGATGCGGCGTCGGCATCGGGCGTCGCGCACCTCTGACGCCGACCGGCCGCTTCGCGATCACCGACAAGCTCCGCGGCTCCGCCTACTCGTCCGTCTACGGCTGCTGCATCCTCGCGCTCTCCGGGCCACCAGACGAACCTCCCGCCCGGCTGGACGGGCGGCGACCGCCTCGCGATCCACGGCGGCTCGACCGCGGGCGCCGTCAGCGCCGGGCTGCCTCGCACGCCGACGAGGCCGGGCTCCGCTACTTGATGCGGGTCGTCCCACTCGGCGCGCAGATCACAATCCACCCGTAACCGACTCGCGCCCCCAAGGGTCGTCTAGTCCTCGGGTCACGCGTCCATCCGCGCGTCAGGCGGTAAAACGGAAGACGAGCCGGGGCACCGGGAACGCTCCCTCCCCTCCGGAGGCGCCGGGCAGAGCCGCAGTTGCCTGGGCTTGGCCCGGCTTCCATGCAAAGGGATGGTCAGCACCGCAGTACCGACCACCCCTGCGTAGTCAAGGATGCGACAACTGAGTCGCACCCCGCGAACGTGGGGACGCCGCACGACCTTTGGCCTACCGAGCTAGCCCAAAGCGGACTTCGGCGCGACGAGCGCTTCGTTGCCCCTAACACGGCAGGGGACCCCCGAGGCATCCGCGCGCCCACCGTCAGTCCCAAGGCGCGCGTACTACCTACCGCAGTTCGCCCCTGCGCAGCACCAGCA
>ERZ1370068.8377-contig-7236_pt1 | contig 55622 bp, 101 predicted proteins | sample MGYA00561227_ERZ1370068 | MGnify/ENA primary metagenome ERZ1370068 (study PRJEB38410, sample SAMEA6850437) | metagenome | study: Metagenomic assessment of the ecological functions of the soil: analysis of the soil microbiota associated with the... | reverse complement strand
TTGTACTTCGTTCCGGTTACGTATTGCTCCGCGTCGGGAACGCCTCGAGGAGGTTGGGCGAGCCTCCCAGGCGCATTCTGAGCTTCTGCGCGCGAATACGCGCTCGACCCCAGGCCGATTCATACTGCGAGGCGTAGCGCAGTCGGAGACAAAGCCGGCACAGGAACCGCCCGCCGCCATAGAGCATTCGGCATGGTCTCCCGCATCCCGGGCATTCGAACCAGCGCCGCCTGCCGCCAAAGCACGTCCCCGTCTCGGTGAAGGACACGACCTCCCGCGCTTCCTGCCACGCGCCGCCTATCTGGCGATGGCGGTAGGTCAGGCAAGCACATTGACTGTCGACTTCGATGCTGATTTGGCCCGTTAGGTGACCGGCACGCGACCAGTTAATTGAGGAGACGTGCCCGGGCTTCGAGACGCCGCAAGGAGGCGAGATCGATCGCGTGGAAGTCTTCACACCGAGCTGCCATGTCTGGCCTGTAGGTTCGAAATCATGTGGGAGGTTTGCTACTTTTCACTACTTTAGTTGGGTACGCCCTTCTTTTCGGCCGGATCCCAGCCGCTTACCGCCGCGTGGCATGTTTGAAAACCATTCTATTTTTCAAGTGATCGTTTCACGCGCTGAACAGGAGATCCTTAGTTCGGACCGTAGGCAATGACCGGCTGGCCATGGTGCTGCCAGTCCCACAGAAACCACGCATGGTTGAAACTGGGGCTCGCCTTCGGCTTGCCGTCCGCTTCCACGAACCAAACGATGCACCGCGTCAGCACGATCTTCTGTGGCGAACTGCGGGCAGTCGGCGAACAGGCAAGCGCGCCGCTTGGCATGATCGAAGTCGCAGCGCAGCAGCATGGCAACGAACCCCTTGACCGGCGCCGTCAGCTTCCAGCGCATGCGTGCAAACTCCACCGCCCGCTCATAGGGTGGGTTGGTTACGATGCCGCGCACCGAAGCGTCGGGCAGGCGTTCCAGCTCCAGGAAGTTCACGCCATCGGCGATGTCGGAGGCCAGCGTCCTGAACTCCGCCCTGCAGCACCCGGACCATCTGGCCAGACCCCGCTGCGGGCTCCAAAATCGAGCCAGGGCGGGTAGAAAATGAAGCCAAGCAAGGCCTCCGTCACCCAAGCCGGGGTCTCGTAAAGGGTCGCCTATCTTTTCGGATATAGCCACTATTCCTCTGCGACACGTCGCTGACCTCTTGTGACGTAAGCGCGTCAGTTTTGAATGGTCTCCTGCTCGCCTTCCGGCGGCGCCTTCGGCTTGAGCTTCAACCTGCCTTCCCGCGTAGATGCGGTCGCCCTTATGGAGGTGGCCAGCTAGGCTGCTGGGCCCAGATCTCCGAGGACCGCAAGCCGGAGCCATTGGACCTCACCACCATCGCCGACGCGCGACGTTGACGCTGGTCCAGGGTTTGCCAGCGGCGGAAGTCTTCAACTCCAGTTCGCTGCCGACGCGGGCGACGAAAGCTGCTTCGATATCTTTCATTTTGTGCTCCTGACTGTGTTCAAAAATCACCTCGGCTTTGCTCCAACAGCCTCCAGTCGAGGATGCGCGTCAGACGCTGGTCCGCCTCTTCGTGACGCTGCTCCCGGATGAGCTGGCGGATGTTCCACAACTCCTCGATCGGATCATCGGCCATCGGCACGAGCCGCTTCTGGGCATGCTGCAAGGCCGTAACAGCGCTGCGCATGCGTTCGCCGTCAGACTTCATCGTTGCTGCTCCCATGTTGGTGTCTCCTTGGTTCAAGATTTCAGGACTGATGGCATGATCAGGTGGCCCTCGCTCGGCCGCTCGTCGGCCATGAACAAGATCGGGCTCGACGGAGCGCTCTGCTGCACGCCAAGCTCGGCATCCCTGGGCCACGCGTCCAACATCTCCGCCAGATAGTCGGCGACGACGCCGAACGAGAAGGAACACCCGTTCGTTTGGGCCTCGACGGTCTCGAGCGCCTGCTCGCCGCCGGCGGCGCCAGCCTCGAGGCAGATCGCGCCATCCCTGGTCGTGAGGCGCAGAATTGGCGCGCGCTTGTTCACGTCGCTAAGGCGCACGATGTCCACCCGGGCGACAGCCTCGGCCAGTGCGCACACCCGGAACGTGGCGGCGGCCCCGTTGATCGCAGGCATGATGCGCTGGTAGTCAGGGAAGGTGCCGTCGATGAGGGACGACGCCAGCCTCAGGTCTGGCAGTCGTAGCTCGATCAGCTGCGGGCAGACTGCGAGCTCGACATCACCCTCGACATCCTTCAGGAGATCGACCATGGCGCTCGCGGTCTCGGTCGGCACCGTGACGCGCGGCATCCCCGCGGCGCCGTCTGGGAGCGGGGAGGACTTCACAGCGAGCCGGACGGTGTCGGTCGCCACCGCGATCAGCTTCTCGCCCGAGACATGTAGGTTGACGCCCTGGAGGTGGTACCGGTCGCTCCGTGCGAGAGGCGGCGGCGTAGGCCACCGACTTGATCATCGCCCGCAGCTCTGCCGCGCTCAGCGAGAACTCGACGGGCTCGGAAGCTGATTTCTTCCCGGGAAGTCCGCGATCGGCAGCGTGCGCAGGTCGTATTTCGACGAGCCGGCGACGAGATGAGCGCGGTCGTCGACAAGGCTGACCTCGCATTGCCCGCCTCTGGTCAGCCGCTTGGCCAGAGCCTGGAGCACTTCCCCGGGTAATGCCGCTGCACCCGCCTTCATTACCTCGGCTGGCATCCGTACTTCCGTCTCGCGGTCGAGGTTGTTCGCCCGGACGAGGATCTCCCTTGTCGCCCGCCGTCTCCACTGCAACATGCGTCAGAATCGGGATCGTGGTGCCCGTCCGCACGATGCCATTGAGGTAGACCAGCGCCTTGGCTAGCGCCTCGTTCTCGACGATGAAGTGCATTTGTTCAGTCATAGGTCGCCCCGCTGAATTCGAGATCGTCCAATTCACGCGTCCTCTTCGTCCCGCAGGATGTCGAAACCCATCCTGGTGATGTGAAACTGGTTCATGGCTGGGTCTAAGCGCGTCTCAGCAAGGAACGGTTGACCCATGCTTTCGTGGTCCCTTGCAATCATGGCGATGACCGGCCTTCAGGCAGTCAAGGCACCTCGTCAGCCTCCCGCCGGCGCCACGTGGTTTTACCCCGCAGACCCTGCACAGGCGGCCTTGGACGGTGGCGGCGCGTATCATGGTGTCCCAATCGGTTTTGGTCCGCGCGTCCTCACGCCGGCGATACCAGGTGGCCCTCGAGACGCCTTCGGCTGCCCACGGCTTCGTCATCTCAGCCGAGATGTGTTCCGCCCAGCGAATATTGATGCGGTGCCTCTGCAACTCCGAGAATTTCTCGTTGCTGAAACGCCGCCAAGTCCACCGCGACACCGATCTCGCGATCGAGCGCACCTCGGCCGGTCGAAGGGGGTTGGGAAACTGCGTGTTGATGCCGGTCGCCACGCGCTCAAGCCGAGCTTGGAACGTGTCAGGCTGCCGTTGCTCTTGAATGCGCGCACCTCGCGGTAAGCGATCAGGCGCAGCTCGTCGAAGACGATGCAGTTGCGGCCGACGCCGAATGTCGTTTCGACGCTGAAATCGGGCTGCATGTCCTCCGGGAACAGCCAATCGGCCAATTCCGGCAAAGTGTAGGGTTCCTCGCGCCGCCATTCGACACGCCAGTGGGGTGCACCGGATTTTTGGTAATGAGACCGGAGTAACGGCGATCGGCACCCATGCGCCGAGCAATGCCGCGCTCGACCGCGCCATAAAAATGTAGAGGTTCGTTCCTTGCCGCACGGTGCCGAGCAACCGGCATTGCCAGAAGCACGGCAGAATGCCCGTGGCCGTTCTCGGATTGATGGCGATGAAGTTGGGCTCGAGGCAGGTTAGCATCGCGGTGGGCAAAATAGAGCGCCGGCATGGTCAATATCGTGCGGCATCCACCTGAGGACGCCAGCCCGTTTAGCTGAATATGCTACGCTCGAGGGCCAATTTTTTTGACGGATCCTCAGTCCGTCGCCGAGGACATCCACTGCAATAGGGCCTAGCCGGAATTAGGCTCAGGAACCGCTGCCGTAGGCGGGTGGTTGGCTGGGTGTTTAGCGGCGGATCGGAGACAACACCCCCAGAACGAGGGGCTGTTATCTGATATGGTATTGTCTCACCTCGATCTACCGCGACAGCGGGATGCCTGATTGGTCGTGCTCTCTCAGGTCCCATTTGAGGCCATTGCGTTCTGGCACGGCCGTATTGACGCCGATCGCCACGCACCACGTGGATGCGCATCCGGACCGGCGCGTAGCGTGCCGTCAGCTGGTTTGAAGGGTGTTCCTGAACAGCCAGCTTGCGGAAGCTTGGGGCTGATCAGGGCGCACACGACGCAACAGAACAGGAATTCGACGGGCGCCACTCGGCAGGGTTGGCGCTCGCTTCGTTTTCAAAAACGCCGTTGACCGCTTATCGGCGGAAGGGGTGGAGTTCGGTGAGGGAACACCTCCTAAAAGCCTTGGAATTCAATGGGACCAAGGAGTTTCCCACTTTTCCATAAGTCATTGAAATAACAGGACGTCGCCAAGCCCTGCCGGGACCGCCACCCTCGATTTCCTTCGTTGTTTTTCCTGGATTTTGCCCGGAATCTTTCCCGTTGGCTTTCGGGGTGGGCAAAGATTTGTGCTGCCTATCGTCTGACCAGCAGGCCCATAGCTCGCTCACCGGCTTCCCGCGCTCGGCAGCTTGCACGCAGGTCTCGGTCTGCTCAGGGTCAGGCCAGCCAAAGATCGCCATCCGTTCAGCATCCGTGCGCAAGGTCCGGCGGGATAACGCTGGACAAAACGTAAGCTTTGCACCCGCGAGCACGGGATTGGCCGCGCGCCGACGGTGAGCGCCGGCACGGGCTTATCGGCGCTGGACTCTGGCTCAACATGGGCGTTTCTTCGACAGCGCGTCAGCCGTGCGCCGATCTGCGCACGGCAGGGTAGGCTCGGCGCGCCTCACTGGCGGCGGGCAGGGAGACGGGCCACGGCACTGCCCGAGTTGGCCACGATCCCGCCGCAGTCGATTCCCACCTGAGGTTGCCGGTCGCGGGAGGCCGGCATTTTACCAGGGAGTGAGATGGTGGCTCAGAAAGTGCACGTAGGTATTGTGCTCAGACCGTTCGAGGCTCAATGGAGGACTGTCGCGCCGACGCCATCGGCGCCGTAAACAGCTATTGCGGCAAGTGAAAGACGACACAGGACATGGAGGCCTCGGTTAGTCTCATCACATTCGACTCCCAGTCGATCGAGGTCATCCGCGACAAGGCGCCGGCGGGAAGCTGCGCCGAGCTCGTGGCCAACGAGTATCAGCCGCGGGCCTCGACCCCGCTGCTCGACGCTGTCGGCTACGGCGTGAGCGCTGCTCGACAAACGCAAGGAGCCAGGCGAAGCGCTGCCATCCTGGCCAGATCATGACGGACGGGCTTGAGAACGCCTCTCGCGAATACACCAAGGACACCATCAAGATGCTGCTAGACCGCAAGCAGAAGGAGGAAGGCTGGCTGGTGCTCTATCTTAGGCGCTACCCATGACGCCTGGGCGCGAGGCGCGGGCGATGGGATTACGCGCCGGCAACGTCGCTGCCTTCGACAAAGGGGCGGTCGGGGTCAGCCATGGCGGCAATTGGCACGCGATCAAGCGCTATGCCATGGCGCGCCGACGCGGCCGGCGAGGCTGCATCGGGCGGCTTCACCGAGGAGGCGCGCCGGCATGAGGTCGACGCGAAAGCGCTGATCGGCGACATACAACAATGATGAGGGCGGATCCTCTGACGGGATCCGCCCATTTGCCTGGTCCGGCGCTGCAGGATCCAGAAGCAGTACATCCTCGCCGATCGGGGCGAAGCTGGAGGCGAACCAGCTAACGACCACGCGCCAGCCCGCAACCGCCGCCGCCCGATCCTCAGGCCGTCACCAAGAGTAGGCGCTCGTTCACGCAGGGCTCGCATTGGTGCGAGCAGGGCGACGTCATGTGCCGCTGCCGGCAATCCACCGACCCCAACAGGCGAATATCTGCTCGGAGGGCTGGCAGAAGGACAGTGCCCTCCGGTAGCCCGGTCGCAAGATGGCCTCCCGGTTGCACACTTTTGCGGCAATTCGGGCCGGCAAGTCACCCGCAGCCGGACTGATCAGCCTGCCGCCGTCTGCGACCAGCTTGGCCCGTGGCAGCCAAAGCTAATCGCTGCGGGCCGGCGACACCTCTGACCACTAGCGCGACGGCACTGGCGACCCTAATCAGCGCGGATGGGCAGGCGCCTCCCGACGGTGGCGCCGTGCTCATCTGGTCCCTGGCGCGTTCGGACTGGCCGTGAATGGCGGCACGATCGCCACCGCATGGCGCGGATCGTGCGGACGCCAAATGAAGCCGTTTTCCATTGCTATCTGGGCGCCGAGGCCGGCCGTGCGGGCGGCCACCGCGCGTCTCATCGACAGCGAGCCAGCAGCCATCGGCTTCCAGCAGTCCGGTGACGGCCGCCACGGTCGGATCGACCGTGCCAACAGCATCGACATCGACGAGCGCCAAAAGGCGTGAGCTACCGGCCCCTGCTTTTATATGGTCCGAGTGGCACGCGCTTGGGACCCAGCGGGCGCCGCAGGTGCTACCTGGATCGCCGAAACACTTCAGCGGGGCGTCAATGCCCTTCTGCTTCCATCTGTCGATCTGACCTACGGGGAGTAGCATGTACCATCTTGTCGTGACGCACGAATTCGAGCTCAACGGACGAGTTTTCTCGCGCGGCATGTGGGTCTCAATCCTGAGCTGATGGCGGACCTGCTCAAGCATCGGCGGCGCTCGGTCATCCGGGGTGCGCTGATCTTGGGAACCGAGAGCCGGTGGCACCGCAGGCGGATACACAACCCTCAAGGCGCAAAGCCGCCGAGTAGGTTTCGGTAAGCATTCGCGTCAGATCGCCAGCTCATCAAGGGGCTGGCCGCCGTGGGACCTCTCCCCAACCAAGCCGCCGCCACCGAAGCCACCCACAACCGCGCAGCCTGCGGCGGTTCCGAAATCGAACGAGATCCTGCCTACACTCTGTTGCCAGCGGGGTTTTCCTGTGTTGCGCAAAACGCTTTGCCCGATGCGCTCTGCCTACCTTGCGAAAGCCGGGTTAGCACGCCCACCGCCGCTCGGTTTAGGCGTCGGTACGCGGAGTTCGGCGACTTGAGAGGTCGGCCTGTCGCGTCGTGCGCGCACGCAGGACATCGGTTATCCTCTGGAGAGCGACAGTGAGCTTGCCCTCTGCTAGGAAAGCGACAGTTCGTCCGTAGCCGTCGTGCGGCTGTCGCCTAGCGGGGGCACCCTGTTGAAAGTCAAGTTTCGGCGCAAGAGGTATGCGGGATGTCTTGGCGAAGCACACTGCAGACCGTGGCGTTATTGGCGATGGGGCTGCATGCTGTCAGTCGGAGCGCCGTCCGGCGCTCAGTCGAGCGATGTCAACGATCAGCTCGAGAGACGCTGCGCAATGAGAGGGCGGTTCGCCGAAGCCATTACCGTTCTCAAGCGGGTGATTTCCGCGCGCGAGGCGCAGTCTGGTCCAAACGACCCACTGCTGGCGACGCGTTACTCAACAATCTTGGCGAACTGCACTACAAGCTCGGCCATCTACTCGAGGCAATGCCATTCTATCAACGCTCCTGGCTATCGCCGAGCGGACCATCGGTCTCGACAATCCGGCAACCGCCATTACGCTTTCGGAACCTCGCGTTGTATATCCAGCTCAATCGTGTCGCTTCCCGCAGACCGAGGCGCTCTACCGGAAATCGATCGCAAGCCTTGAGAAGGCTGCGAACGCCAGGTCCCAGTGGCCTCGACGCTCAACAACCTCGCCATCCTCTATCAAGACACGAACAGGGCGACAGAGGCCGAGCGGGTTTTGCAGCGCGTTCTCAGCATCTATCGCGGCGACCTTCCGCCCGGCCATCTCTGCATCAGCACCGGTCTTAAGCAACCTGGGCGCGCTCTATCGACAACAAGGTGAGCTGGCAAAAGCTCAAGTGATGTACGCTGCGCCGCGATTTCCAACCTTCGACAGACACTCGATCGCGACCATCCGCTGCGGGCCTCGTTCCTTCATAATCTCGGCATGCTGCACGTTGATCACAAGGATTGGCCGAACGCGGTCGCCACCTGCGGGAAGCCTGAGCATCTTGCAAAAGCAGGCCCGTCGCGGTGCTCAATCGCGGAGGCAGAGCTGGGCGGACTCTACGCAGTCAGCTTCCACTTCGAAATCGACCACCGAAGCATTCAATCAATTCGGCCATGCAGCTTGTCATGGTCGATCAGTCACAAGAGGCGTGCCTCTCGTGCGCGAGGTGTTCAAGCGGGCCAATGGCGGCCTTCGCGAGGCGTCAGCGGCCCTCGTGCAAGTGTCGGTGCGGCGCATGAGGGGCGACGGCGCTCTCGCCCCGGCTTGTGCGCGAGCGCCAGGATCTTGTGATTGAGTGGCAGCAGCGCGATAAACGGCTAACGCGACGCGCTCGTCTATGGCGCGCCTCCGACCAGGCCGGGGCGATAAGGGCGACAGAGCAAGGCTGGTTGCGAAATCGATCAGCGCATTTCTGCGATCGATCAACGCCTTACTGCCAGATTTTCCGGACTACACCGGTCTGACCAACCCAGCCCCGCTCGAAGTGCCGGATGTTCAGGCGCTGCTCAGGGACAACGAGGCGATGATCGTCTTTATCGAGACATCGTCGCCGACCTGGGTCTGGGCGATCACCAAGACAGAAAAGCGGCTTTCACTCGTCAACCTTGCGGGACCGAGGGCTTGGCCGAGCAGACCAGCGGCGCTGCGGTGCGGGCTCGACCGGCTCTCTGGGTCGACCCGTCAGCCTGGCCGGACGCTGCGCCGGTCGACATCTCTCGAAAGCGAGAGCAGCAAAAGCGTTATCAGAGATGCCGCTCACTCAATAGCGGATATCGCGACGGCACGCCATTGCCGTTCGATCTCAATCGTGCACACGGCGTGTACAAGACGCTCTTCGGCAGTTTTGCCAATGCTATTGCCGGAAAGAACCTGATTATCGTGCCCTCGCCAGCGCTCATGAACATGCCATTTAATGTGCTGGTCAGCGACCCGCCGACGCCGCGCGCACCCGGCGATTTTCGCGGCGTGCGCTGGCTCGGAACGCAGCAGGCCATCACCGTATTACCATCCGTCACGACCCTGGCGGCGTTGCGCAGAAACGTGCAGCCAGTCCGGGCAACAAAGCCTCTGCTAGGCGTCCGGCAATCCGCTTGCTCGAGGGATCCCGGGCGATCCGCAGCAGCGGCGCGCTGGCCGCTCTGGCGCGAGCGAAACAAAGCTGCTCGCAGATTTCGCCCCACACACCAATGCTCAAGCCCTAGCCGCTGCGCGCGGCGGCCCGCCTCCGGTTGCGGCCGTGGTTCGCGGTGCGTTTGCGGATGTTGCCGTTCTGAGGCAACAGCTGCCACTGCCAGAGACGGCCGATGAGCTGTGCGACGTCTCCCGCCGCCTGGGCGCAAGCGACGAAGACATTTTGCTGGGTGAGCGCGCCAGCGAAACGGGCCTGAAGCTGAAGAATTCCCGGGGCGAGCTTATTGACTATAGGGTCTTCCGCTTTGCCACCCACGGGCTCGTTGCCGGTGACCTGCTGGAGCTTTCCGAGCCGGCGCTGATTCTGACGCCGCCGATCGTCGCCAGCGAAGAGGACGACGGACTGTTGACGGCATCGGAGGTTGCCCAGCTCAAGCTCGATGCCGATTGGGTGGTATTGTCGGCGTGCAATACCGCCGCCGGCGGCGCCGAGGGCGGCGAAACCCTGTCAGGGCTGGCGCGCGCCTTTTTTCATGCCGGCGCGCGAGCCATGCGTGGTGACGCACTGGGAGATCGACAGCGAGGCTGCCGTGGCGCTGACAACGACGGCATTTGCGGCCATGAAAGATGCGCCGGGCATCGGCCGCGCCGAAGCCATGCGCCGTTCGATGGCGAGGCTTGCCGGCGGCCAAAGCCGCCCATCACGGCCGCCCATCCCTCGATTTGGGCGGCATTTGCGCTGATTGGCGAAGGCGCTGCCAGGGGTCCATGATCGGACGCTTCGCCATCCTCACCGTTGTTGCGGGCTGGCGTGCTGCCGCGTTGCCCCGCTAAGAAACGTGGTGCACCATCAAGAGCGCGAGCCATCGGTTCGGGCCGATGTCGGCAGGCGACTGAGTAGATCCAAGGCAACAATGGTCTCAGAGCGTAATTTCGCCTAGGGTCGCGGGCAGCTTAGCGCCGCGCTGAGGATTTGCTAGGGCGCGCCTGGCGGCATCCCCAACCAAGCTGTCGAGCAGGAGCAATAGCATGACGGCAGTCGAGGCAGCGGCCCGTGAGGCGGGGCAGGATTTCATTCGCGACATTGTCAAGGCCGACCTCGAGGCTGGCCGGCAGCAAACGATCGTGACGCGCTTTCCGCCCGAGCCCAACGGCTATCTGCACATCGGCCATGCCAAATCGATCTGCCTCAACTTCGGCGTTGCCGAAGAGTTCGGCGGCCGCTGCCATCTGCGCTTCGACGACACCAACCCGACCAAGGAGGAGCAGGAATACATCGACGCGATCGAGGCACGACGTGCGCTGGCTCGGCTTCGACTGGGGCGAGCATCTCTACCACGCCTCGGACTACTTTGAGCAGCTTTACGAGTGGGCGCGAGCACCTGATCACGACCGGCAAGGCCTATGTTGACGATCAGAGCCAGGACGAGATGCGCGCCAACCGCGGCACGCTGACGGAGCCCGGCAGGGACAGTCCCTATCGCGGTCGCAGCGTCGCGGAGAACCTCGATCTCTTCCGGCGCATGCGCGCAGGCGAATTCGCCAACGGGCGGCGCGTGTTGCGCGCCAAAATCGACATGAGCTCCGGCAACATCAATCTGCGCGATCCCGCGCTGTACCGCATCTTGCATGCCCCCACCCGCGCACCGGGAGCAACTGGTGCATTTATCCGAGCTACGATTTCGCCCACGGCCAGTCGGACGCCATCGAGCGACATCACGCATTCGATCTGCACCCTCGAATTCGAGGACCATCGCCCGCTCTACGACTGGTTTCTCGACAATCTGCCGGTGCCGTCGCGGCCACGCCAGTACGAGTTCGCGCGGCTCAACCTGAGCCATACCATCTCTGTCGAAACGCGTCCTCACCGAACTGGTGCGCGGCGGCTACGTCAGCGGCTGGGATGATCCGCGCATGCCGACGCTGGCCGGCCTGCGCCGCCGCGGCGTGCCGCCCGCGGCCATCCGCGATTTCGTCAAGCGCATCGGCGTTGCCAAGGCCCACAGCGTGGTGGACGCGGGCATGTTCGATTTTCCGTGCGCGAGGTCTTGAACACGTACCGCGCCGCGCCGCATGGCGGTGCTGCGGCCCCTCAAAGGTGGTGATCGAGAACTATCCGGAAGGGCGGATCGAGGAACTCGAGGCCGTCAACAATCCGGAAAGCCCGGCGGCGGGAGCCGCAAGATCAGGTTCGGCCGGGAGCTTTATATCGAGCAGGATGACTTTATGGAGAGCCCGCCGAAAAGTTCTTCCGTCTGGCCCCGGGCAAGGAAGTGCGGCTGCGCTATGCCTACTTTGTTATCTGCCGCGAGGTCGTGAAGAACGCCGCTGGCGACGTGGTCGAGCTGCGCTGCAGCTACGATCCTCTGACCCGCGGCGGCAACACGCCGCCCGACGGTCGCAAGGTGCAGGCGACCCTGCACTGGGTTTCGGCCGTCGACGCCGTGGCGGCGGAGGTGCGCCTCTACAACCCATTGTTTTTAAATCCACTCCCAACGCTGCGGCTTTCGCCACCGAGATCAACCCCAACTCGCTGGAGGTGCTGGGCGACTGCAAGCTCGGATCGGCCGCTGTGGCGGACAACGCCCCGGGGCCGTCCAGTTCGAGCGAGCTGGGCTATTTCTGCCGCGACCGGAGTCCCAGCCCGGCCACCCGGTGTTTAACCGAACGGTTAGCCTGCGCGACACCTGGGCCAAGATTCGAAGCCGGCGGGCGTTAGGCGGCCCCTTTACCAGGCGTGGGGCAACCCCCGTCACGACGCACAAGCAATGCAACGCATAACCAAGGCAAGGCCCAGCCAAGGGCACGGCTAACCTGCTGCAGGCAAAACCTTGTGAGGGCGGGTGCCGCCGGCTCGCGATCGACGCGCGCCCGCGGCGGGCGAGGCCTATTGGCAGCCTCGGCTGGGAACGGCGGGGCCCTCGCGGCGTCAGAAGCGGCGGATCAGGCCCACCAGCCGACCCTGGATATCGACCTGGTCGGGACCGAAGATCCGCGTCTCGTAGTTGGGGTTGGCGGCCTCCAGCGCGATTGAGGCGCCCTTCTTGCGCAGGCGCTTGAGGGTTGCTTCCTCCTTCTCGACCAGGGCCACGACGATGTCGCCGTTGTCGGCGGTATCGCAGCGCTTGCACGATGATGATATCGCCCTCGTTGATGCCGGCCTCGATCATCGGATCGCCCTTCACTTCCAGGGCGAAATGCTCGCCACCCGCTCACCAGATCGGGCGGCACGCCAGATGTCCTGGGTATGATCCTGAATGGCGCTGATCGGCACGCCGGCGGCGATGCGGCCCATCAGCGGCACGGTGCCGTCGCACGTTTGCGTGTAGGCCATGGCGGAGGCGCGCAGCTGCGGCTGGCGCCGGCCGCTGCCCTCGATCACGCTCGGGCTGAAGCCGCCGCGGCGCTGACCGCTGCGTTCCGTCATCGCTTCTGGCAGCTTGATGATCTCGATGGCGCGGGCGCGGTGCGGCAGGCGGCGAATGAAGCCGCGCTCCTCCAGCGCGATGATCAGGCGGTGCACGCCCGGACTTGGACTGCAGCTCGAGGGCGTCTTTCATCTCGTCGAAGGAGGGCGGCACGCCGGTTTCCTGCAGGCGCGCATTGATAAAGACGAGCAGTTCTTTCTGCTTTTCCGTGAGCATGGCTATCCACGATCCTGTCGAATGACGTGTGAGCGACTCGCCGGCGCACCGTACAAACCAGGAACACCATAGGTGTTCCCGTGATGTTCTGCAAGTGCAGCTTCAGCCCGCGCCGGAGACCGCCTGGAGCTTAGAAATCGAGCGGCAGGATGGGGACCAGGCCGCCCGCGGGCACCGGCAGGGCGCCCGCGGGCCGAACGAGCAAGCGCAGTCGGCCTCTGCCAGCGGTGAGAGCAGGGAGCTGTCTTGGGACCGCACGGGCGTGACTAGGGCCAGCCCGTCATCGCCGCGGCGCGCGGTGGCCCGCATATAGTGTTCGCGCGCCCCATTGGCCTCGAGCGCCACGGCGCTGCGCGCCTTGAGCTGGGCCCCGTCGCCTTCTGGCGACAGTCCCAAGCGCCCGCAGCAAGGGCACCAGAAACAGACGTGCGCAGACGAGGGCGGAGACGGGATTGCCAGGCAGGCCCAGAACGCGCGTCTGCCTCCAGCCGCCCGAACATTAACGGCTTGCCGGGCCGCATGGCGATCTTCCAGAACGACAGCGCCATGCCCTGCGCCGTCGCAACACGGGCGCGACCAAGTCGTGATCGCCGACCGAGGCGCCGCCGATGGTGACCAGCAGGTCGGCATCGCCGGCCTTTTCGAAATGGGCGACAAGGCTTTCCGGCAGTGTCGCGGGCGATGCCGAGAAACGCCACGTCGGCGCCGGCCGCTTCCGCCATCGCCGCAACGCCCAGATGGTTGGAAGAGACGATCTGCGCCCGACCCGGCGTCTGCCCGGCGGGGACCAGTTCGTCTCCGGTTGAGACCAAGGCCAGCGCGCGGTCGGCGCCGCACGCTCAGCTGCCCATAGCCCATGGCGGCGGCCAGCGAGACTTCGCGCGGACCAAGGCGCCGACCGCCGGCGAGCAACGGCGCACCGGCGCTGAAATCGAGACCGCGCGGCCTAATGTGGACTGCGGTCGAAGTCGCCGTTGCGGATCCTCACCTTGGCCCCGTCGCGCTCGGCGTCTTCCTGGATGACGATGGCATCGGCTGCCGGCGGGCACTGGTGCCCCGGTAAAGATGCGCACGGCCTGCCCCGGCCCCAGCATGCCGCCGAAGGGATGCCCCGCCGGCGGCCTCGCCGATCAGCTCAAGCGTGGTGGGGAGGGAGCGCAGATCGGCGCTGCGCACGGCATAGCCGTCCATTGCCGAGGCATCGAAGGGCGGCTGCGTCAGGCGGGCGACCAACCCGTCGGCGAGAACGCGCCCGTGCGCGCTTCGACGGCGATGAGCTCGGCCGGCGTCGGCGCCACGTCCTGGAGAGATCTTGCCTCGGGCCTCGGCAACGGACAGCGGCGCCATCGATCAGCGCTCACTTTTGCGCTCGGCGCGAAAGCTCCCCGAGCGTCCACCGGTCTTTTCGATGAGACGGATGCCGGACACCGTCATGGTCTTATCGGCCGCCTTTAGCATGTCATAGATCGTGAGGCAGGCGATGCTGACCGCGGTCAGGGCTTCCATCTCGACCCCCGTTTGGCCTGCAACTTTGACTTCGGCGGTGACACCGAGCCCGCACGGCTCGCGGCTGGCTTGAAAGTCCACGCTGGCGCTTGGTGATGGCCAGCGGGTGGCAGAGCGGAATGAGCTCGTGCGTTTTCTTGGCGGCCATGATGCCGGCGAGGCGCGCAGTGGCGAGCACGTCACCCTTCTTGGCCGTGCCGGTTTCCACCAGCGCCAGCGTGGTGGGGGCCATGGCCACGAAGCCCTCCGCCCGCGCCGCGCGCTGCGTGATGGTCTTGGCCGAGACGTCGACCATGCGCGCCTCGCCCTTGTCGTTGAGATGAGAGAGCCTCGCCATTACCGCACGCCCCGATCGTTCGGCCCGCGTTTGCGGCTCGCCGCCCGTCGGACCGCCCGCCTCCTCGCAGCCCCGAGCCAGCCTCGCGCCCTGCGGCCGGCGTGGCCGGGGCTCGGCGATGGCGCGAGGGAGGCGCTGTCGCGGCCCGGCTCATGCGGCACCCAGCAGGCTACGCGTGGCCGCGGCCACGTCCGGCGCACGCATCAGCGTCTCGCCGACCAGAAAGGCGTGCACGCCGCACTTGGTCAAGCGATACAAGATCGGCGTGACTGGCGATGCCGCTCTCGGCCACGACGATGCGGTCGTCGGGCACGCCGGCAGCCAGCTTCTCGGTGGTTTCCAGCGTCGTCTTAAAGGTCTTCAGGTCGCGGTTGTTGATGCCGATCATGCGGCAATCGAGGCGCAGGGCGCGGTCGAGCTCGCCGCGGTCGTGCACCTCGGCGATGGCATCCATGTTCCAGGCCTTGGCGTAGGCGCAAAGGGTGCCGGCGACCACGTCGTCGACGGCGGCCATGATAATCAGTATACAGTCCGCGCCGAGGGCGCGCGCCTCGGCCACCTGATAGCGGTCGAGCATGAAATCCTTGCGCAGCGCCGGTAGCCCGAGGCCGCGCGCACCTGGCTCAGATGCTCTGGCGCACCCTGAAGGAGGGCTGGTCGGTCAGCACCGAAGGCAGGCGGCGCCACCGGCTTCGTAGGCTTTGGCGAGGGCCGGGGGTCGAAGTCGGTGCGTATGAGGCCCTTGGAGGGGCTCGCCTTCTTGATTTCGGCGATCAGCGCGAAGCGCCCGCCGGCGATCTCCTGTTCGAGCGCCTCGGCAAAGCGGCGCGCCGGCGGCGCCGCGTGGGCGACGGTTTCGACCTCGTGCAGGGGCCGGTGAGCCTGGGCGGCGGCAATTTCCGCGCGCTTATAGGCAATGATGCTGGTGAGGATATCGCTCATGGCTCAAACATACGCTTGGGGCGTGCGGGCGGCTACTGTCTGGTGTCCCTGGTCAGCAAAACCCAGTGGGTGCCTGGATTGATCCAATCCTCTTTCAGCATCGCGCGCCGCCCGGCCTCACGGTAGCCGCAGCGCTCGTAGAGCCGGCGTGCGCCCCTATTGGCGTCGGAAACGATGATGCTGAGGCTGGGCCGCCCGAGCTTGAGGGCTTTTGCCCCGGCGAGATCGAGCAGCGCCGTGCCCAGGCCTTTGCCGCGGTGCTCAGGGTAGGCGGCCAGCACGTTCACATACCAGCTGCCCGCGGCAAGGTTTTCGAGCTCCTGCAAGGGCACAAAAGTGGTCGGCAGATCCGGTGCAATGGCGAGGGGGCGTCGGGCAAGGGGTAGCCAATCAGCCCGGCGGCGGCGCTGCCGTCCGCCTCGAGCACGAAGGCATTGCGATAGGAGAAGCTGCCCGTCTCGCGCCGGGCGCGCTCGCGACCAACCGCCCAGGCGTCCCCGTCCGGACCGGCGAGCTTGCTCCACACCCTCAAGGCCAGCCCTTCGCTGGCGAACTCGACAAAATCCGCAAGGGCCGGGGCGTCGTCGGGCGTCGCCGCCCGGATGACAGGGGTGAGGCCAGGCATATCTCTTTGTCCCGCTTTGGCTTCGCCTGACCTACGCCAGCTGGGGCTCCCTGTGCAACTCCCTGGGCAACTCCCTGGGGCAACGAGGATGGCGGGCGGCCCGTCGCGGCACCGCGCCGGCATTGAACGAGACACCGAGCGCGCGTCGTGACGCGTTGTGGCGCGCCGTGCGCAGGGTTAACGTCGCGCCATCTACACGCCACGAACCGATTGATGGCAGCGACGGCATTGAACGTGTGGCCCATGAGAACCATGCCGCGGCGCTCCCATGCTGCGCGCCGCGCACGGGGCGGCTGCCGGTCTGGCGAGCGGCGAGGCGGCAAGCCGCGGCTGGGTGGCCACTAGATGCTTGCGCCCTACCTGCTGGCTGTGGTCGCCGTCGCGATCGTCGTCACGTCCTTTATTTCCGGGATTTTTGGCATGGCCGGGGGCATGCTCCTGCTCGGGCTGCTGCTGCTCTTCATGGACGTGGCCCCGGCCATGGTCCTGTTCGGCATCATCCAGCTGGCGGCGAACGGTTGGCGCGCCGTCGCTTTGGTGGCGCCACGTCGCCTGGAGCATCGTTTGGCGCTTCCTGGTGGGATCGACCGCGATGTTCCTCTTGATGCGCACGATCGCCATTCTGCCCGGTAAGGCCACGATCTACATCGGTCTCGGCCTGATCCCGTTTGCCGCCTATGCGCTGCCCCGGCGGCTGTCGCTGGATATCACGCGGCCCGGCGCGCCCTACATTTGCGGCGCCTTTATTATCGTCCTGCAGCTCCTGGCCGGCGCCGCCGGACACGTGCTCGACATTTTTTCCAAAAAGCCCGCTTGATCGCCGCACCATCGTCGGCACCAAGGCCGTCACCCAAGTCGCCGGACAGGTCTATCGCATCGCCTACTTCGGGTCCTTCGAGATCGCCGTCGACACCCACGTCCCGGTCTGGGGCTACGCGGGGGCGATCGTACTCGCCTGCGCCGGCACATCGCTGGCGGGTTTCGTCTTGCTGCGCATGACCGAAAGCGGTTTTCGGGTCTGGAGCCGCCGCATCACGATCGGCGTGGCGCTCAGCTATCTCGTCCGCGGTTTTGTGGTTGCTGGCCACCCCTTGAGCCTCGGCAAGGCAAAGGCGCCCGAGTTTGCCGGGCGCCCTGCCGTGCTGCGTTTTAACGAGCCGGTGGTGGTCTATCTGCCGCTGGCGGAGTTGAGCGACACGAAGTGGTAGCCGACATCGACGTGGATGTGGCTCATGCCGCGGTAAGTCATGGTGCCGCCGGACTTATGGTTGGCAATCAGCCAACGGACCACCTCGGCCTTGCGCGCGCCGGCATTAAAGTCGATGGCCTGGCCACTGGCATGCTTGGAGCGCCGTCCCGTGCCCGCAATCACCGCCCCCGGACGACAGGTGGAGATGATCTGCATTTTTGCCGAATTGGGCTTCGACGCGATCGAGCAAGGCGCGCGTCGCCGCCGTCAGGCAGCCGCGCGAGGTGCCGCCGTGGCCGTGACGCGCGGCGGGGTGATCGCGCGTGACGCTGCGGTGATTGAGCGGTTCTGCCTCCTCCGCGTCGCTGCGGTAGGCGTAGGCGACGCGATGGCGCCGAGGCGCGGAAGAAGAGGAGCGATCGCTGTCGTCAGCGTGCCAGCTATTGTGGTCGAAATCGTAGGTTCGTGAGCTGGCTCGCGTGGTGATGAGGCCGAGCGAGAGGCCGAGCGCTACGATCAGAAGCCGCTTGTGCATAGGAACTCCTACTTTTGCGATTGTCACTTGAGGTCGTCGAGGCGCGCGCCAAAAAGGCGCGGCCGCGGCAATTCGGCTTCGACTGGCGCTGGTTGTCCCCGTCTTGCCGGGCGCACCCCTCGTGCGTCGACCGGCCGAGATCCCTCACCCGTACTTTGTCTCCCTCCGTTGGGCCGCCGATGCCCGGCGGCCGGCGCGGGAGCGTTGCTCCTACCGGCGCAGCTTGGGCGACGGCCTATGGCGAGATTGGGGCACCTTTTTCGAGCCGAGCCAGATCGTTCCCGCGTCGCGTGCAGAATACTTTTGAACGCGCGCCGGCGGCCGGGGCCGGTGGTGTCGCCTGACGGCTGCCCCATCGGCGTGTAATCTGACGCCAATCACTCAGCCATTGAGGGACGGCAATGCAGCTTGCGCCAATGCGTTACGTGAAAATCGACGGCACGGCGGTCGGCGTGACGGTCGCCTCGGCGACCGAGGCCAAGGCGGCTCTGAAGGAGCTGCGCCACAAAAAGCAGGAAATCAAATTCCTGCGCGGCGCGCTGCTGCGGCGACAAAAGGCCGCGCGCCCGGAGCCCAGCAAGCGCAAGCGGCCCGTGTCCCTGCTGCGCCGGCTCTGGCGCGGCGTGCGCGCTGGCCGCGGCCTTGATCGATGTTACCACCGTGTCGCGCAGCGAGCGTAAGAAACGCAGCCCGGCCGAGGATCGAACGCGAGCTCGAGTGGACGCAGGAGGTGCTGCACAACATCGAGGGCTGCATCCTGCAGCTCGAGGGCAAGCTCTTGACGGCGGCGGCGCCGCGGCCACACGCTTAGGCGACGGGGAGGCGGCACTCCGACGCCAGCACCCATGCCGCCGGCGTGGCCGGTTGGGGCAGGCGAGCGATGCGGCGGAGCCGCCGCCGTCTGGCGGCGAAACCGCCATGCCGGCGTGGCCCGGCCAGATTGTCCAGGCCCGACGTGTTGGGCCAGACTGGTCGAGGTTCTGGGCTAGACTTTTTCTTGGGCCAGAACTTTCTTGGGCCAGACATTCTTAGGCCAGACATTCTTAGGGCCAGACTTGGTCTAGACCAGACTGCCGGCCAGTTCGAAAAGTTGGCCACCATCAGATCGGGCTGATGCGGTGTCTCGCCGAACGGCCGCCGGCGGCGGTCAGCGAAGGCGGTGCGCATGCCGAAGGCTTTGGCGCCGATGCAGTCGAAGGCATGGTTGGCGACGAACAGAGTGCTGGAGCGGTCCTCGGCCGAGGATCTCCTCGGCCTTGGCGTAGGTCTTCCAGTGCGGTTTGAAATAGCCGGCCTCCTGCGACCGAGATGACGTGGTCGAAGGCAAAGCCGATGTGGGGACCGGCGGCCTTGAGCATGTCGCGGTCGCCGTTCGATAGGATCGCCAGCGTGTAGCCGCGCGGTGCGCAGCTTTTCGAGCGCGGCGATGACGTCGGGAAACGGCTTTAAGGTCTCGATCTGGCCGACCAACCAGCGCACCTCCTCCTGCGTATAGGCCAATGCCGCAGCGGTCCATGACGTAGGAGACGGCGCGATGGCCGATCTGTCGGTAGGGCGTGTGGCCGCGGTCGCACAATGCATCGATCATCGAGTTCTCGAAGTGTGTGCGGCGCCACCAGGTGACAAAGCTGTTGGCATCGCCCTGCCAACCCTTCTTTTGCAGAAATGGCGTGACCGCCTCGCGCAGGCCCTTCTGCATGTCGACAACGGTGCCGTATTGATCGAAGACCAGCACCTTGATCTCGCGCTTGAGGATGTCAGGGCGTTCCATGCACTTTCTCTCATGCCTTGCGCGCTAGCGCGCGCCGATTGCTTTATAACCCAGCGCCCCAGATGCGGGCAGCTGGTCGGCACTGGCAACTTCGCCCGCTCGGCGAATTTCCACGATTACAAACGCGGTGATGTCGGCGATCGTATAGCTGTCTCCGGCAACAAAGGGTGTAGCAGCCAGGCGCCGATCGAGGTGCGCAAAAACCTATTGACGCGCCCGCGGCCGCGTTCGGCCAACGCCGGGGATCTGCTCGTAGTACGTCCGGGCTCGGCAGCGCGCGGCCCCCTGAGGCCGTGGCGTGGAATTGCGGAAGGCCTCCATCACCGCATAAAAGCCATCGCGCTCGAGCTGGCGATTGCAGGCAATCGTCAGCGCACGCCTCCGCGCCGTTCTCCCGATCAGCGCCGGCTCGGGCTGCAACTCTTCGAGATAGCAGCAGATGGCCACCGCATCGGCGATGGCGGTACCGTCGTCGAGCACGAGCACGGGCACGGTGCCATCGGCATTGATGGCCCGAAAAGCCGGCCGCAGCTGTTCGCCGCCCCTGAGGTCGACCTGGCGCGTGGGTATGCTGATGCCTTTTTCCGCCAGAAAAATGCCGACGCGGCGGGGCTCGGCGCCGTCGCGCAATCGTAAAGCTGCATGCGCCTCTCCTGGATTGGTCGTTGGCGAGCTTGGCGCTTCTGCCCCGGCTATTCGGGCGGCAGGACGATGAGGTGATTGGCAAAGGCGCGCGGATCATGGCTGCCCGGCGGGAAGTGGCGGGCGAGCTCGCGGCCGACGGCGTCGACGGCGCGCACGAAGCCGTCACCGCGCCTGGTCGTTGCCGATATCCTTGGTCAGCTGATCGACGATAGCCTGCCAGGTGCCCTCCGCCACTTTCTCGTTGATGCCGGCATCGGCGATGATTTCGGCGAAGCGTTCAGCCGCCGAAACGAATATCAACACGCCCGTTCGGCTCGGCGTGGTGTGGAGGTTCTGCGCCAGGAATTGCTCAACCGCGCGTCGATGCGCCCGCTGTCGTTTGATGCGCGGGGGCACCAGCGCCAGTCGCAGCGGCCGGAGACATGAAGATGAGGACCAGGCCGGCAAACACGACGAGTTGCAGGAAGTAGATGTGCTGGATCGGCCACCAGGTGAAAAAAAGATCAAGGAATTGGCAGCGCCAACGCTGCCAGCGCGGCCCACAAGAATGGCGCATAGGCGTAACTCGCACTCATCTCGGCGATCACGGCCACGATCTCGCCGGAAGTGTTGCGCTCGGCGTCGGTGATGGCGTCGGCGACGCGCTTGCGATCCACTTCGCTGACGATCGTCATGACGAGATCCTGCGCCCTTTCTAGCCCTACCAACTTCCCGACGCGCCACCGCCACCGAACGATCCGCCGCCGCCCGAGAAGCCGCCTCCCGAGCCACCACCGGATCCGTCCCAGCTTCCCGAGCCGCCGCCCCAGGAGCCCGGAATGATGACGGGGCTGTCATAGCGCCGAACGCGCCTGCCGACGCGCGCGGGATGAGCGGTCTGGCGCGCCTGCGCCTGGATCATCAGCAACGCCAGCACAATGAAGAAGATCAGCATGATCAGCGCCGGCGAAAAACCGCTTCCTGCGTCGCGCTTTACCGCCGATCGCGCGCGCGCCTTCACCGGCTTCGGCGTCGCCGAGCAGCACGTCACGGACGTCGCGCACGCCGGCTTTGATGCCAGCGGTGAAATCGCCACGGCGGAATGCCGGCAGGATCGCATTCTCGACAATGAGCTTGCTCATGGCGTCGGTGAGCTGGGGCTCCAGCCCGCGTCCGACCTCGATGCGTACCTTGCGCTCATTGGGCGCCACGATCAGCACCACGCCGTTGTCTTGGCCCTTCTGGCCGAGCTGCCAGGTGCGGCCGAGCTGATAGCCGAAAGTCCTCGATTTCATAGCCTTGCAACGAGCGCGCCGTGTAGATCACGAGCTGATCGGAGGATTTCTCCTCCAGCGCCTGCAACTCGCGCTCGAGCCCACGACGGTCCTCGGCCGACAACAGATTGGCCTCATCGACGATGCGCCCGCTGAGAGCCGGGAACTTGGGGGCGGCCGCGGCTCGATGCGCCGGGCCGAGCGCCAGCAAAGAACCGGCAGGGCCACCAGCAGGCGGACGGCGATGGCGAACGCCAGCGCCCGCCGCTTTCCCGCCCTAGGGTGGGGCCGAAGGCGGCGACCGTCGAGGCAAGGCTGGCAGACCCAGCGGTTGGCATGCCCTGGATTCCCGGCTGACCTCGTGGTGGCGAATAGGGCTTGCCGCGCTTTTGTCTATTGCTCCCCGTCTTGCCAGCGCGGGCCCGCGCCACCAAGGCAGAGAGTGGCGCTGGCGCCGCGCCGGTGCCGGCGCAACGGGCAGCGGCGGCTTGCTTATTTCTTGGTACCAAAGTCGACGCGGGGCGTCTCCTGTTCTTGCGGCGTGATGTCGAAGGCGGCCATCGGCTGCGCGGAGGCATACATCACGCGAACGCCAGATCCGCGCCCGGGAATGTGGTCAATTCGGTGTTGTACACGCGCACCGCCTCGATGTAGTCGCGCCGAGCGATGGCGATGCGGTTCTCGGTCCCCTCGAGCTGTGACTGCAGGGCGAGGAAGTTCTGTCCCGACTTGATGTCAGGATATCGCTCCACCACGGCAAGCAAGCGGCCGAGCGCGCCGGTCAGCTGGTTTTGTGCGTCCTGGAAACGCTTCATGGCTTCCGGGTTGCTGACGGACATCGGCGGGCAACTGCACCTGCGCCTGGCGTCGCCTTTGGCGCGCGCCTCCACGACGGAGGTCAAGACCGTGCTGCTCCTGGGCGGCGAAGCCCTTGACCGTCTCCACCAGGTTGGGAACGAGGTCGGCGCGTCGCTTGTACTGGCTCAAGCACCTCCGACCACTTGGCCTTTGGCGGTCTGCTCGAAGGTCGGAATATTGTTGATGCCGCAGCCCGCTAGGGTGGCGGTGACCAGCATGACGGGACAGCGAGCCTAGCAAAACGACGGAAAGATGCTGGCGCAACATGGGCTTCGTCCTCGATGTTCCTCAACGGCAGCGATGGCCCGAGGTGGGCCTCGATTCACGCTCAAGCAAAATGGTGCGTGATTGCCGCCGGCGCCAGAGGAGGTTGGTCGCCGGGCCGGCCTAATTATTCGTCAGCAAAAGCGCACTGTCCAACGGCACGACACAGATGCGCCGTCTGACGGCGCGCTCCGACCAACTAATCGGGCAGCTTGTGGTCGGCGAACTTGGCGCGCAGGTCCTTCTTGGAGATCTTGCCGGTCGCCGTCATCGGCAGGGCGCTCGACGAACACCACGTCGTCGGGCATCTGCCACTTGGCGATCTTGGCGCCGAGCACGTCGAGGATCTCGGCCTTGGTCGGCTCGGCGCCGGGCGCCTTGACCGCCACCAGCAGCGGCCGCTCGTTCCACTTGGGATGCGGCACGCCGATCACGGCGCAGTTGGCGATGCCCTTGCACGGCGAGCGCGGCGTTCTCCACGTCGATGGAGCTGATCCACTCGCCGCCGGACTTCACCAGGTCCTTGGTGCGGTCGACGATCAGCAGCCAGCTGTCGGGCGTGATCTTGGCGACGTCGCCGGTGCCGAACCAGCCTTCGCTGTCGATCTGCTTGGCGGAGGCCTCCGGGTTGTTGAAATAGCCCGACACGATGGTGGCGCCGCGCACGAACAGCTCGCCCGAGGTCTCTCCCGTCCGGCGGCGCGCGGTTGCCCTTCTCGTCGATGACCTTGAGGTCGACGCCGAACATGCGCCGGCCCTGCCTGGCGGAGAGCGCGGCGCGTTCCAGCGGCGGCTTGGCGCGCTCCTCCGGGCGGAACAGCGTGAGCGTGCCGACCGGGCTCATCTCGGTCATGCCCCAGCCGTGCGTCACCTCGATGTCGTAGTCGCGCGTGAAGGTGTCGATCATGGCCTGCGGCACGGCCGAGCCGCCGCTCAGGATCTGCGCGAGCTTCTTGGGCTTGCGCCCGCGCTTCTTGAACTCCTCGAGCAGGCCCGAGCCACACCGTCGGCACGCCCCAGCCGGCCTCCGACGCCTTCGCTCTCCATCAGGTCGTAGAGCGTCGGCCCGTCGAGCTTGGCGCCGGGCAGGATGATGGGACAGCCGGTGAGCGGCGTGACATAGGGCAGGCTCCAGGCATTGGCATGGAACAGCGGGACGACCGGCAGGATCGTGCGGTTGTGCGCGAACAGGTCGGGACGCGTGGCGATCAGGAAGAAGGTGTGCAGCAGCATCGAGCGGTTGGAATAGAGCACGCCCTTGGGCTCGCCGGTGGTGCCCGAGGTGTAGCAGAAGCGCGCAGGCGGCGTTCTCGTCGAACTCGGGCCACTGAAGCCCGGGGACATCTCGCGCCAGCAGGCCCTCGTAGCAGAGCAGGCCGCCGATCTTGCCGTTGGCCGGCATGTGCTCGCGGTCGGTCATCAGCACGTAGGTCTTGATGGTCTTGAGCGCGGGGCTTGAGCTTCTCGACCAGCGGCAGGAAGGTCGCGTCGAAGAACAGCGCCGTGTCCTCGGCGTGGTTGGCGATGTAGGTGATCTGCTCGGGGAACAGCCGCGGGTTGATGGTGTGGCAGACCGCGCCGATGCCGGCGATGGCGTAAGTAGAGCTCGAAGTGGCGGTAGCCGTTCCAGGCCAGCGTGGCCACGCGGTCGCCGGGCTTGATGCCGAGCCCAATCAGGGCGTTGGCCAGCCGGCCGATGCGCTCGCGCGACTGGGCGGTAGCCGTAGCGGTGGATGCCACCTTCCACGGTCTGCGATACGATCTCGACGTCGGGATAGACCTCGGCGGCGTAGTCGATCACGCTCGAGACCAGCAGCGGCCGGTCCATCATCATCCCGCGCAGCATGGGCGTATCCTCCTGGTATGCTTCGTGCCGGAAGAGTAACCTCGGGCGCCAGCCTAGCGCTAAGCCGGGTCGATTAGAGCGCAGGCCAGAACCAACCGATCAGAGGCCAAACAGAGGAGAGTGCGCCGTGGCGATCGTTGAGACCGCAGAAACAGGGCGATGTCGCGGTCATTCGTCATGAACAACCCGCCGGTCAACGCGCTGGGCCAGGCGCTGCGAGCGGGCCTGGAGAAGGCCTTCGACGCCGCCAACGCCGATGCCGGCATCAAGGCCATCGTGTTGACGGGCACGGGCAAGTTCTTCTCGGCCGGCGCCGACATCACGCGAATTCAAGGCCGGAGATGAAGGAGCCGTACCTGCCGCAGCTGATCGACCAGCATCGAGCGCGTCAGCCAAGCCGGTGGTGGCGGCGCATCAACGGCACGGCGCTTGGGCGGCGGCCTGGAGCTGGCGCTCGGCTGCCACTACCGGGTGGCGAGCCAGGACGTGCGCCAGCTGGGCCTGCCCGAGATCAAGCTCGGCATCATCCCCGGTGCCGGCGGCACGCAGCGGCTGCCGCGCGCCATCGGCGTCGAGGCAGGCCCTGCAACTGATCACCAGCGGGCGCTTTCATCGACGCCGCCAAGGGCGCCGCCGCGGGCCTGATCGACAAGGTCGCCGAGCGGCGACGTGGTAGCGGCCGCGGTCGCCTTTGCCACGCGAGCAGGTGGACAAGCCGCCACGGCCGCATCGGCGAAGCAAGATCGAGCGAGCCGCGTTTCCGGCCGGCCTGTTCGACAAGGCGCGCGCCGTGATTGCTCGGCACCCGAGCGGGCCGCTTGGCGCCGAAGGCGGCGATCGAGTGCGGTGGAGGCGGCGACCCAGCCTGCCGATCGACGAAGGCAGCGCGCGCGAGCGCCACCTTATTCCGCGAGGCGGCGGCGAGCCCCTATGCCCGCGCGCTGCAGTACGCCTTCTTCGCCGAGCGGCAGGCGGCCAACCTGCCGGGCATCGGGCCCGAGACCAAGCTGCGCGACGTCAAGACCGTCGGCATCCTCGGCGCCGGCACCATGGGCACCGGCATCACGCTGGCGTTCCTCAATGCGCGGCTTCCCCGTCACCATCGTCGAGACCACGCAGGAGGCGCTCGACCAAGGGCGTCGATGCGCATCAAGGACACGCTCTCGGCCAACGCCAAGCGCGGACGCATTACCGACGGCGCAGGCGGCCGACCGCTTCGCCAAGCTGACGCCGTCGCTGAAGCTGGAGGACCTCGGCCGGCGCCGACCTCATCATCGAGGCCGTGTTCGAGAACATGGCGCTTAAGAAGGAGGTGTTCGCGCAAGCTCGACAAGATCGCCAAGCCGGGCGCCATCATCGCCACCAACACCTCCACCCTCGACGTCGACGAGATCGCCGCCGGCGACCAAGCGGCCGCAAGACGTGGTGGGGCTGCACTTCTTCTCGCCCGCCAACATCATGCGGCTGCTGGAGATCGTGCGCGCGGAGAAGACCGCCAACGACGTGATGGCCACCGTCGATGGCGATCGCCAAGACGGATCGGCAAGGTCGGCGTGCAGGCCGGCGTGTGCGACGGCTTCGTGGGCAACCGCATGCTCGCGGCCTACGGCGGCGAGGTGCAGGCCATGACGCTCGGAAGGCGCCATGCCGCAGGAGATCGACGGCGCGCTTGGAGGCCTGGGGCATGGCCATGGGGCCGCTGGCCGTCAGCGATCTCGCCGGCCTCGACGTCGGCTATCGCATCCGCAAGGAGCGCAAGCTCACCGGCGAGGCGGCGCAGCATCGCGCGCATCCCCGACAAGATCGTGGAGATGGGCCGGCACGGGCAGAAGACGGGCGCGGGCTACTACAAGTACGACGACAACCGCAAGCGCATGGTCGACCCGGAGATCGAGGCGCTGATCACGCGCCGAGGCCGAGGCGCTGCAGATCAAGCAGCGGCCCATCCCGGCCGACGAGATCGTCGAGCGCAGCCTGCTGCGGCTCGCCAACGAGGGCGCCAAGATCCTCGAGGAGGGCATCGCGCTCAGAGCCAGCGACATCGATACGATGTACCTCAACGGCTACGGCTTCCCGGCCTGGCGCGGCGGGCCGATGTGGCAGGTCGACAACGTGATCGGCGCTGAAGAAGGCGGCCGAGCGCATCAAGGCCTACGAGGCCAAGTACGGCGCGCGCTGGAAGATCGCGCCGCTGATCGAGAAGCTGGCGGCCGAGGGTGGCAGCTTCGCCAAGCTCGACGGCAAGAACAAGTAGGATGGGCGCTGGGAGCGATGGCGCGGTGATTGACAAGATCATGGCATCGGCTGCCGAGGCGGTCGACGGCATCAAGCATGGCTCGACCGTCCTGATTGGCGGCGTTCGGGACCGCCGGCATGCCGTTTCAATTGATCGAGGCGCTGATCGCCCAGGGCGCCGGCGAACTTGACGATCGTCTCCAACAATGCCGGCAACGGCGACACCGGCCTGGCGGCGCTGCTCGAAGGCGGGCGGCGTGCGAAAGGTCGTCTGCTCGTTTCCCGCGCCAGACCGATTCCGGGTGTTCGATGGCCTCTATCGCGCCGGCAAGATCGAGCTCGAAGTGGTGCCGCAGGGCAATCTTGCCGAACGTATCCGCAGCCGCCGGTGCCGGCATCGGCGCCTTCTTCTGCCCAACGGGCTACGGCACACATCTGGCCGCGCGACCAGCGAGACGCGCGCGCATCGACGGCCGCGATTACGTGCTGGAATTTCCGATCCACGCCGACGTCGCCCTGATCAAGGCCGCACAAGGGCGACCGCTGGGGCAACCTGGTTTACCGCAAGACGGCGCGCAACTTCGGACCGGTCATGGCGACGGCGGCCAAGCTGCACCATCGCCGAGGTGCAGCGAGGTGGTGGAGATTGGGCGCGCTCGACCCCGAAGCCGATCGTCACGCCCCGGGATCTTCGTGCAGCGCATCGTGCGCATCGACGCGTCGGCGCGGCAGGCCGCGACCTCAAGGAGGAGAGGCCATGGCGGCAGATCTCGCCAACCTGAAACGGTTACAGTCGCGAAGCAGATGGCCGCGCGCGTCGCAGCGCGACATTCCCGAAGGAGCCTACGTCAACCTCGGCATCGGTCTGCCGACGCTGGTCGCCAACCACCTGCCGAAGGGCCGCGAGATCTTCCTGCACAGCGAGAACGGCCTGCTCGGCATGGGGCCGGCGCCGGCGAAGGGCGAGGAGGACTCCGACCTGATCAACGCCGGCAAGCAGCCGGTGACGCTGCTGCCCGGCGGCGCCTTTTTCCATCACGCCGACTCGTTCGCGATGATGCGCGGCGGCCACCTCGACATCTGCGTGCTCGGCGCCTTCCAGGTGTCGGTCGCGGGCGATCTCGCCAACTGGCACACCGGCGAGCCGGACGCGATCCCGGCGGTCGGCGGCGCCATGGACCTCGCCATCGGCGCCAAGCGCGCCTTCGTGATGATGGAGCATCTCACCAAGGCGGGCGACTGCAAGATCGTGCCGGTGTGCACCTATCCGCTGACGGCCAAGGCGTGTGTCGCGCATTTGATACCTGACCTTGCGGTCATCGACGTCGGCCGCGACGGGCTTGTGGCGCGAGACCTAGTGCCCGGCCTGTCGGTGCGCGAGTTGTCCGCGCTCAGCGGTGTTACGCTCGCCGACGGTCGCCCGGCAACGGCCTGATTGCCCGACGGTCCAGACCCGGCCCGTGCCGTCGCGCCCGGCTTCCACCCGCGCGCCTTCTTAAGTAAGGCGCGCGAGGAACTCGCGCTGGGTTGCCGGTGCGCCAACGGGACGTGCGCCTACAGGCGCGGTCGACGCCGCGTTGCTGCCAGATGAAATAGGCCATGGTCACCAAGGCGGTCAGGATCATGGTGCCGAGGATGTCGGGCCGCCCAATGAAAGCATACCAGAGTTTCACGCCCTGGATGGTGCCACCTCGGGCCATCAGCGAGCTGTTGGCGACGACGATCACAAAGAAGACGGCGGCGGTCAGCGCAAGCGCGATGAGGACATCGAGAGATTTGCGCATCATTGGCGGCATGTGCACCCCTGGTTGTTGATCTGGCCCCCGCGAATGAAAATGCCGCAGGGATTGCGGCATGCTCTCACACGTTGGGGTCGAAGCGTTTTGTGCGCGCAACCTAATCTGATCTGGCGCGGCGGGGGTTGGACGTACACGTCATTCCCTCGCCAAGGTCCGGCCGCCCGGATCCCGGCTCGCGCCCGCGCCCGGCGCGCCTGCGTGCGCGCCAGCCCCAGCTCGGGCCGGCTCAAGGAGCGCTGCGCTCCAGGGCGGTGCGGTCCCAACCGGCCGCATCGGCGGCGGCTACGTAGGTCTCCTGCAGGAAACCCAACAGCAAGGCGTCCGGATCGGGCGCCTGCCGCACCGCGTCATAGGGCAGGATGAATTGAGAGAGGCTCGCATCGTAGCAGGCACCGCCGGTGGTAAGGCGGGTGGTGCCGTAGCCCGCAGGCTCGGGATAGGCATACACATAGTAGGCGGCCCGACCATAGCCGCCGTTGCCCGGCCAGAAGCCGCAACTGCTGACTTCATGCGAGTAGGCCTCTTGCATCACCCAGGCCGCCACGTTTGGCGTCGCGCCCGTCGGCGGCGGCGCCCGACGCCCGGAAAAGCGCGTCACCGCCAGATCGAAGCTCCCCAAAAGAAGTGCACCGGGCTTGCCTTTGCCGATAAAGCGCGAACGAAATTCCTTGAGCACGCGATCCGATTGCAACAGGGTCTGCCAAAACCGCCCGACCCAGACCGGATCGTAGGCGGCGTTGGCGTGATCGCGATCGAAGGGAACCGCATCGACAATTTCGCTCGGCATCGTCCAGATCTGCACCTTGACGCCGAGTGACTCCAGGCGGGCCATCACGTCGGCATAAAAGCTGGCAACCGACATCGGTCCGAGCCTCAGCTGTTGCTCAGCTCCACGGCTGCTGGTGATGCTCAGGCGATGCTCGATGAAATCGAAGGCGATCGTAAAAGTGCCCCCGGCGAAGGGCAGCGGCGGTGTGGCGAGGCCCCCGCGCCGTGGTCAACAGGGTCACGTTCCACCAATGGTTGACCAAGGGCGTCAGCGCCAGCTGGATCTTGCCCACCACCTGGGTCCAGCGGTGCAGGGTCGCGCAGCTGGCGCCCCAGGCAGACAGGGAAGTTCCGGCCATGCGGGATCTTGCGCCATGTGCAAACCAGCTCCCGGTAGTGCCTTCGGCCTATCGCTCCAGTCAGTTTTGCTGCCTCAGTACGTCAGCGCCGCCTTAATGGCCCTGAGCTCGGCCTGAGCGTCGGCGTAGGCCTCGTAGGTCCTGGCCGGCGCGCCCGTACCAATAGCGCGAATTTGTCCCGTCGCCTTCGATCTTGTGCAGCACGGCGTGGAGCCAACACGCCCGGTCTGATCGGTCTCGTCCTGCTGCACGATCCGTGCGCGGCCGCCCAATCACCCGCGATTGCCAGCCTCGACCGCGCGGATCAGGTCTTGCCGTTGCGGTGCCATGTTTCCCATCCTTTTGCCCTGAGGCCACAGGCCGGACAGCTGCCGCAGCCGTAGCCCCAGCGGTGCCGTGTCGTGCGGTCCGCCGTATAGCACGTATGCGTGTGCTCGATGATGAGGTCGACCAGCGGCGGCCCGCCCAACGCGGCGGCCAGCCGCCAGGTCGCCGCCTTGTCGATCCACATCAACGGAGTTTCGATCTGGACGGGCGCGGCCAGGCCGAGCGAGATGGCCTTGGCCAAGGTCTGCAAGGTGTCGTGGCGACAATCGGGATAACCCGAGTAGTCGGTCTCGCACATGCCGCCAACGAGCGTGCGGATGCCGCGTCGATAGCCGAAAGCGCCGCCGCCAGCGTGCAAAAACATCAAGTTGCGTCCCGGCACGAACGTGTTGGGCAGCCCCGCTGCGGTCAGTGGCGAAGCGGCGGCGTCCCGTGTCAGCGCCGTCTCGCTGATCTCCCCCAGCGTTGCCATTTGCAAGAGGTGGTCCTCGCCGAGCCGCGATCGCCAGGCAGGGAACGCCGCCTTGAGCCTCGCGCAGGATGATCGGGCGCTGCTGCAATTCGATGGCGTGGCGCTGCCCGTAAGCAAAGCCGACGGTTTCGACGTGAGCGTAGCGCTCAAGCGCCCAGGCCAAACAGACCGTCGGATCCCGGCCGCCCGAAAACAGCAGCAAGGCGGAACTTTCATGCATCGGCGACCGCCATGTCTTCACCCGACGAGCCGGCCCCGCAAAAGCCGGTTCCCAAGAGCCGCCCCCCGGTCTCCCGAGCGCCGGTTCCCTGACGCCGCTTCGCAAGCGCCGGCCCCTGAGCCTCAAGAGCCAGGCCTGCAAGAACCAGTGCGCACGCGCCAGGCGCGATCTGCCGCCTGGCGGGCCGTGCTCGACCGGGCTAGAACCCGCCCCGTAGTTTCTCACAAGCCGGCCTTCGGCTGCAAACTTGGTGCTCGAGCTGGGAACCCGTCATGACCGCCATCATCGACATTATCGGCCGCGAGATCTTGATAGCCGGGGAACCCGACCGTTGAGGTGGATGTCGTCCTGGAGGACGGCGCGCGCGGTCGGGCCGCGGTCCCGTCCGGGGCTTCGACCGGCGCGCATGAGGCCATCGAACTCCGCGACGGCGATGCCAAGCGTTACCTGGGCAAGGGCGTGCTCAAGGCCGTGGACGCCGTCAATGGCGAAATCTTCGAGGCGCTGGGCGGTATGGACGCGGAGGATCAGCGCCGCATCGACGCCTGCCTCAAGACGCTCGACGGCACCCCGGCAAGAGCCGCCTCGGCGCCAACGCCATCCTTGGCGTGTCGCTGGCGGTGGCCAAGGCCGCGGCCGAGGCGCGCGCGCTTTCGCTTTATCGTTACCTGGCGGCGCCAATGCGCACCTGTTGCCCGTGCCGATGATGAATATCATCAACGGCGGCGCGCATGCGGACAATCCCATCGACATCCAGGAATTCATGATCATGCCGGTGGGCGCGGCCACCTGCGCCGATGCCATCCGGATGGGGGCCGAGGTGTTCCATACCCTGCGCACGCTCGCTGAAGGATGCCGGCCACAACACCAACGTCGGCGACGAGGGAGGGTTCGCGCCCAACCTCAGATCCGCCGAGGAAGCGCTTTCCTTCATCACGAAATCCATCGAAAAGGCCGGCTACCAGCCGGGCGCGCTGACATCGTCTTGGCACTCGATTGCGCAGCCAGCGAATTCTACCGCGATGGCAAGTATGCCCTGTCGGGCGAGGGCAAAACTTTCGAGTGCTGCCGGCATGGTGAAGTATCTGGCAGGCCTGGTCAGCCGCTTCCCGATCGTCTCGATCGAGGACGGCATGGCCGAGGACGACTGGCAGGGTTGGAAGGCGCTCACCGCAGAGATTGGCGCTCATTGTCAGCTCGTCGGCGACGATCTGTTCGTCACCAATACTGCCCGTCTGCAGGAGGGCATCAGCAAGGGCATCGCCAACTCGATCCTCGTCAAGGTCAATCAGATCGGCACCCTCACCGAGGCACTCGAGGCCGTCAGGATGGCGCAAAGTGCCCGCTATACGGCCGTCATTTCGCACCGCTCCAGGGAGACCGAGGACGCCACCATCGCCGACATTACCGTGGCCACCAACGCTGGCCAGATCAAGACCGGGTCGCTGTCGCGCTCGGACCGGCTCGCCAAATATAACCAGCTCATTCGCATCGAACAGGAGTTGGGCGACGCCGCCAGTTATGCCGGGCGCAGCGTGCTGCGCCAGTAAGGGCAAGCCGCCGCGGCTCGGCTGCCGCCGAAATTGGCGGTCGGCCATCGGTTGCTGGCGCACGCGGCTATTCTGGCCGCTCTTTACCGGCATTTAACCAACCTCGGTAGAAACTAGTGGGGCGCCCAGTTCGGGCGCAGTCACTAAAGGTTTCGCGTCGCCTCCATGCATGATCGGCGCAAAAGCCAGCCCCGGCAGATCCTGGTGTCGCTTGTCTGCCTCTGTGCCTTGGCCTACCTCGCCCATCATGCCATCAAAGGTAAACGCGGCCTCGAAGCGCGCAGCCGGCTGATCGAACGCTCCCGAGTGCTGGAGCCGCAGATCGCGCGTCTCGAGGCCGCGCGCACGCGCCTCGAGCGCGACGTGCGACTGCTGAACGCCCGCGATCCCGACATAATCGAGGAACTCGCCATCGACCTATTGGGTTTTGCCCGCCCCGGCGACCGCATCATCGTGCCGTCCGCCGCCCGGGCATTGCCGCGGACTCTCTAGCCCGCCGGTTCGGCCCTGAACAGCGCCCCTGAAGCATGGGCGAAGCATGGGCAATGGCTGGCCTTGGCTGGCTGTTTCTTGTACGGTTTCGGTTCTCCTTCGCCAGCGAGGCTACTTTAGCGCATGTCCCGTCCCAACGGCCAAGAGACCGTTCCCCCGTTCAGCCGCGAGCAGGAACTTCACGCCTACCGCGAGATGCTGTTGATCCGCCGTTTCGAGGAAAAGGCGGCCCAGCTCTACGGCATGGGGTTCATCGGCGGCTTCTGCCATCTCTATATCGGCCAGAGGCGGTCGTGGTTGGCATGAAGATGGCGTCGACGGACGGCGATCAGACGATCACCACCTACCGCGACCATGGCCACATGCTGGCCTGCGGCATGGATCCCAAGGGCGTGATGGCGGAACTCACAGGGCGCGGTCACGGCTACTCCAAGGGCAAGGGTGGCTCGATGCACATGTTCTCCAAGCAGAAGCACTTTTACGGTGGGCACGGGATTGTCGGCGCCAACGTGCCGCTCGGTGCCGGCATCGCCTTCGCCAATCGCTATCGCGAGAACGGCAACGTCTGTCAGACCTACTTTGGCGATGGGGCCGCCAACCAGGGCCAGGTATACGAGAGCTTCAACATGGCCGAGCTATGGAAGCTGCCCGTCGTCTTCGTTATCGAGAACAATAAGTACGCCATGGGCACCTCGGTCGAGCGTTCGGCCGCCACTACGGATTTTTCTCAGCGCGGACGGTCCTTCGACATCCCCGGCGAACAGGTCGACGGCATGGATGTGCGCGCCGTCAAGGCGACCGCCGACCGCGTGCTGAAATGGGTGCGTGACGGCAACGGCCCCTACATCCTGGAGATGCTGACCTACCGCTATCGCGGCCACTCCATGTCCGATCCCGCCAAATACCGCACGCGCGAGGAGGTGCAGAAGATGCGCGAGGATCACGATCCCATCGAACAGGTCCGCCGTCGGTTGTTGGAGGGACGCCTCGTCAGCGAAGAGGACATGAAGGTCATCGATGCCGAAGTGCGTGCGACCATCAACGCCGCCGCCGAGTTTGCGCAATCGGATCCCGAGCCGGAAGAGAGCGAGCTTCATACCGACGTGTTGCTGCCGGCCTGAGGCGAATTGCGAGTTTTAGCGGCGTCTCATCATGCCCACCAGCTTCGCCTCAAATCTGGACGAGGAGTTCGCGCAGGTCACAGCGCTTTGCTCGCCGCGGGTGATCGCCGCGGCCAATGGCCAATATGTCAAAGTCGTCAGGATCCAGGGCGAGTTCGTCTGGCATAGCCATGCCGAGGACGATGAATTTTTCCCGCTGCGCAAGGGCAAGCTCGTGATCGGCTACCGCGACCGTGCCGATGCCACCCTCGGCGCGGGCAACGTCCATGTGCGGTGCGGCGTCGAGCACATGACGGTCGCGCCCGAGGAATGCTGGGTCGTTCTCGTCGAACCGGCGAGCACCAAGCATACCGGCGACCGCGAGCCTGCGATCACCACCAGCATCGAGCAGCAGCTGGCGCATTTGCACGCCCCGCACCAGCCCACACGCCAGCAAGAGACCCCAGCACAATGGCCATCGAAATCCTGATGCCCGCCCTGTCGCCCACCATGGAGGAGGGCAAGCTCGCCAAATGGCTGGTGGCCGAGGGCCAGCAGGTGAAGCCTGGCGACATCATCGCGGAGATCGAGACCGACAAGGCCACCATGGAGGTGGAGGCGGTCGATGAAGGCAAGGTCTCCAAGCTGCTGGTCGCGGAGGGCACCGAGGGTGTGAAGGTCAACACGCCGATCGCCGTGCTCGATGGCGAGGCTGCCGCCGGTGCCAAGGCGCCGCCAGTTGCCTCCGCCGCAGCCCCCGCGGCCCCGAGCCCGGTGCGCGCGCCGCAGGCCAAGGCGCCGCCGCCGCGCCCAGTGCCAGAAGACGACCGCGCCCGTGAACCCGAAATCGCCGCCGGCGTCGAGACCACCAACCAGACCATGCGCGAGGCCCTGCGCGATGCCATGGCCGAAGAGATGCGCCGCGACGCGGAGGTGTTTTTGCTGGGTGAGGAGGTGGCGCAATACCAGGGCGCCTACAAGATCAGCCAGGGACTGCTCGACGAGTTCGGGCCCAAGCGCGTGATCGATACGCCCATCACCGAGCAGGGCTTTGCCGGCATCGGCGTCGGGGCCGCCATGGCGGGACTGAAACCCATCGTCGAGTTCATGACCTGGAATTTCGCCATGCAGGCGATCGATCAGATCATCAACTCGGCCGCCAAGACGCTCTACATGTCGGGCGGACAAATGGGTTGCTCGATCGTCTTTCGCGGTCCCAATGGTGCGGCCGCCCGTGTCGCCGCCCAGCACAGCCAATGCTACTCGGCCTGGTATGCGCACGTACCCGGCCTAAAGGTGGTGGCACCGTCGAACCCCGCCGATGCCAAGGGGCTGTTGAAATCGGCCATTCGCGATCCCAATCCGGTGCTCGTGCTGGAAAACGAAATTCTTTACGGCGCCTCTGGCCCGGTGCCCAAGGTCGACGACTGGACCGTGCCGATCGGCAAGGCGCGGATCGCCCGCGCCGGCAGCCACGTCACCATCGTCTCCTTCGCGCGCGGCATGGTCTATGCGCTCGAGGCTGCCGAAGAACTGGCCGGCGAAGGCATCGAGGCGGAGGTCATCGATCTGCGCTCGCTGCGCCCGCTCGACCTGGAAACCGTCATCGCCTCGGTGCAGAAGACCAACCGCCTGGTCACGGTGGAAGAGGCTTGGCCCGTGTGCTCGGTGGGCTCGGAGATCTGCGCACAGGTGGCGATCGCCGCCTTCGACTATTTGGACGCCCCGCCCGCCAAGGTTTCGGGCGCCGACGTGCCGATGCCCTATGCGGCCAATCTCGAACGCCTGGCGCTTCCGAGCGCGCAGCACGTGATCGAGGCCGTGAAAGCCGTACTCTACCTGTGACCGGCATGGCAAAAGCGCCGGCGAGCGCGCATGTTGCCCCAGCGCGTCTTGGCAAATTGAGGTGGGGTGACGCCGCAGCGGGCGTCGATGCACAAGGCAGAAAAAGACCAGGACCGAGACGAGCGCCAACGTGCCGCACACTCACCAGTATCAGGGCAGCTGCCACTGCGGAGCGATCCGCGCTCAGTTGGCGGCGAGCAAGCCGGCCGACGCCCTGGAGGTGCGAGCCTGCCAGTGCGCCTTTTGCACGCGCCACGGCGCCATGACGGTGTCGGATCCGCAAGGCCGCGCCAGCTTCGAAATCGAGCGCGCCCGGCTCGTGACTACCAATTCGCCACGCGGACGGGGAGCAGCCTGATTTGCGGGCGCTGCGGCATGTACGCCGGCGTGGTGCTGACCGAGGCAAGCGAGAGCTGGTCGGTGCTCAACGTGCGGGGCCTCGCCATTGCCGCCTTTGCCGGCCGGCAGGCGCTGCCGATGGTCTACGACGGGAAACGCCCGCCGCCCGCATCGCCCGCCGCAAGGCCAAATGGACGCCGACGGAACTCCGATTGATCGAGTGATAGGAGCAGCATGCCGACCCAAATTCTGATGCCCGCTTTGTCGCCCACCATGGAGGAGGGCAAGCTCGCCAAATGGCTGGTGGCCGAGGGCCAGCAGGTGAAGCCTGGCGACATCATCGCGGAGATCGAGACCGACAAGGCCACCATGGAGGTGGAGGCGGTCGATGAAGGCAAGGTCTCAAGCTGCTGGTCGCGGAGGGCACCGAGGGCGTGAAGGTCAATACGCCGATTGCGACGCTGCTGCTGGAAGGGGAGACGGCCGGGGACGCGGCCGCCAAGGGGCCGACCGCGGCGGTTGCCTCTGCCCTGCCCCGGCCGGCGCCCGCCAAAGCGGCCCCCCGCCGGTGGTAGCGGCACCGCCGTGGCAGCGGCACCCGCCGCGCAACGGCACCCCCGCCGGCGGCAGCGGCCAGCCCGCCGGCGGTGCGTCCAAGCCGGCGGCTTCCCCGGGTCGCCGCCCCACCAGGGGCGGCGGCCGCGGGCGCGGCGAGCCCCGCACCTATTGCCGCGGCAGGTCGGCGAACCTTTGCTTCGCCGCTGGCGCGCCGGCTCGCCAAGGAGCTCGGGCTTGACGTTGCCAACGTCAACGGTTCGGGCCCACGCGGGCGCGTGGTGCGCCGCGATGTCGAGGCGGCGCTGCAGGATCGAGGGCGCAGCCGAAGGCCGGCACGGCGGTGGCCCAGATGCCGGCGGCCGGCGCTGCGGCCCTACAGCCGATGCGCGACGACAAGATCCTCGCCCTTTACGATCAAGGCTCCTATGAGATCGTGCCGCACGACGGCATGCGCCGGATCATTGCCCAGCGCCTCAGCCTCTCAAGCAAACAATTCCGCATTTCTATCTCAGCGTCGAATGCCGCATCGACGAGTTGCTGCGCGCGCGCGAGAGCATGAACCGGGCGGCGCCGAAGGAGGGCCCGCGCGCCTACAAGCTGTCCGTCAACGATTTCGCCATCAAGGCGCTGGCGCTGGCGCTGGCGCAGGTGCCAGCCGCCAACGTGACGTGGACGGAGGGCGGCATGATGCGCCACAAGTATTCCGATGTGGGCGTCGCTGTTGCCGTCGCGGGCGGCCTCTTCACGCCCATCATCCGCCACGCCGAACTGAAATCGCTGTCGGAGATCTCTAACGAAATGCGCGATTTGGCCGAGCGTGCGCGCAAGCGGCGTCTGGCGCCGCACGAATATCAGGGGGCACGACCTCGATTTCCAACCTCGGCATGTACGGCATCAAGAGCTTCGAGGCCGTCATCAATCCACCGCACGCCACCATCCTGGCCGTCGGCGCGGCGCAAAAACCCCAATCGTCGTGGCGGATAAGGTCGAGATTGGCTCGCTGGTGTCCTGTACGCTGTCGGGGATCATCGTGCGGTCGACGGCGCCGTCGGCGCCGAGCTTCTCAACGCCTTTAAAACGCTGATCGAGGATCCGGTGCGGATGCTGGTCTAGCCGCCGAGCGTGACAGCTGGGCGGTTCTGTGGCGAGCCGGTCACGACGCGGTCCTATCCACAGGATTGGGCCGCGATCGCTCAGTTGGCAACAGCCGTCGCATCGCCGATCCCTTGCCGCTGTTGGCAAAGACGCCTAAGACTCACGAGAATCATAAATAAGTGCACGCCGCGCGTTTTGGCGGCAAAGCCAATCGTTTGGGGGTTTTGCATATGACGTTCCAGATCTGGCGCTTCCTCAGCAGTGTTGCTCGTTGGCGTCATGCTGGCCGGCTGCGCCGGCGACAGCGCCGATGGCCTCTTCACCACCGGCTCGCTCGAGCGGCACGGCGGCAGCCGCGCCCAAGACCGATCCCGTCTGCGTGACGTTGGCCACCAGCATCGATGGCCTGCGCAAGGAGGGCATCGCCGAAAGATCGAAAAGGCGGCTGCCAAGAAATACAAGATGACCGCCGCCGACCTGAAGAAGGCCGACCAGCTGACCAAGGCCAACGCCGACTTCCAGCAGCGCTGCTCGACGATCCCGCCGAAGCCGACGAACGCCCAAGCAGCGCCCGGCAAAATCGGCGCAGAACTGCAGGCGGGACGCCCCGGCCCTTGCCCAACGCGGCCCGAAACGCTCCCCCGAGCGGTCGAGGTGTGCACGAGCTTGGCTCGAGGCCAGAACGGGGCCGCTTGCGAAAAAATCGGCAAGTGCCATCGGCTTGCCGTGCTGCAAAGTTACCACAGGCAGCCGTTAGCCGGTTGAATTTGCTGCGCCCTTATGGTTCGTAGCGGCGAGCGGAGCGACGCGGTGGGACCGAAGGAGGCTGGCGTGGCCCGAGGCAGAGGCGAAACGCTTAGGGTGGTCGTGCTTGCAGGGGCGCTGGCGGCCCTTGCCGGCTGTGCAGAAGACGGCGGCGGTTATGGCGGAGATCCGGGCGCCCGGCCGCTGGCCGCCGGCCAAACCTGCAGGCACGATCCGCCAGGAGCTCAACAGGCTCGATAGCCGAGGCACGCAGGCTAAGGTGGAGGCTGCGACCCAGGGCAAAAAGCTGCCCCCGCCGCCCAGGCCGATGTCGATCGCTATAACGACCTTCTGAACCAATACTTGGGCGCGCGCTGCCACGTCTGAGGTGGGCATCGGTCGTCCTGGCCGCTTTGCGATTTGCCTTGAAACAGCAGGCTCCAGCCACTAGGCCGGGGCCTGTTATCGCTTTGCGTGCGCCTCCTGTGAGAAGATCCCCGTCATGGCAGAGACCAGCTTCGACATTATCGTTATCGGTTCCGGCCCGGGGGCTACGTCACCGCCATTCGCGCCGCCCAGCTCGGCTTCAAAACCGCGATCGTCGAGCGCGACTATCTGGGCGGCATCTGTCTCAATTGGGGCTGCATTCCGACCAAGGCCTTGCTGCGGTCGGCGGAGATCTACCACTACCTGCAGCACGCCACGGACTATGGCCTGCGCGCCGCCAAGGTCGGCTACGATGCCAAGGCGGTGGTCGAGCGCTCGCGCAAGGTGGCCAAGCGGCTCAACGACGGCGTCGCCTTTCTGATGAAGAAGAACAAGATCGCCGTGATCTGGGGCGAGGCCAGGCTCGATGCGCCGGGGCGCATCAGCGTCAAGCCTCCAAGGTCAGCCGTGCCCAAGGGCGCGCTTGGCGCCGGCAGCTACCAGGCCGCCCACATCATCATCGCCACCGGGGCCCGCCCGCGCGTGCTGCCGGGTCTGGAGCCCGACCAGCGGCTGATCTGGACCTACTTCGAGGCCATGCTACCATGCGCCATGCCGAAGTCGCTGCTGGTGGTCGGGCTCCGGCGCGATCGGCATGGAGTTCGCCTCGTTCTATCGCTCCTTTGGGGCCGAGGTCACGGTCGTCGAGATCCTGCCGCAAATCCTTCCCGTGGAGGATGCCGAGATTGCCCAGTTCGCCCGCAAGGCGCTTCGAGCGTCAGGGCATCAAGATCTTCACCCAGGCCAAGCTGACGAAGCTGAGAAGCAAGCCGACGGCGTCACCGCCAGCGTCGACGACGGCAAGGGCGGCGACCCAGCGTCTCAGCCGCCGAGCGCGTGATCAGCGCCGGTTGGCGTAGTCGGCAATATCGAGAACCTCGGCCTCGAGAAGCTGGGCGTGAAGACCGGCCGCGGTACCATCACCACCGACGGCTACGGCCGCACCAGCGTGGCCATCTATCTACGCCATCGGCGATGTGGCCGGACCGCCGATGCTCGCTCACAAGGCCGAGCATGAGGGCGTGGTGTGCGTGGAAGCCATCAAGGGCTTGAAGCCGCATCCCCTCGACAAGTCGAAGATTCCCGGCTGCACCTACTGCCAGCCGCAGATCGCCAGCGTCGGGCTGACCGAGCAGGCTGCCAAGGAGCAGGGCCGCGCCGTCAAAATCGGCCGCTTTCCCGTTCGTCGGCAACGGCAAGGCCATCGCGCTCGGCGAAGACCAGGGCCTGGTGAAGACCATCTTCGATGCCAAGCAGCGGCCAGCTCTTGGGCGCGCATATGGTCGGCGCCGAGGTGACCGAATTGATCCAGGGTTCGTCATTGCCATGCAACTCGAAACCACCGAGGAAGACCTGATGCACACGGTCTTCCCGCACCCGACGCTTTCGGAGACGATGCACGAAAGCGTGCTCGATGCCTTCGAGGCGCGTCATTCATGTCTGACGCCTAGCCCTGACGCGGTGCAAAGCTCGAGTGGCGCGCCCGCCCGAAGCTTGCCGCATCTCACCGCCTTCTGCGGCCTGATGCTCCGCGTCAGCGCCTTCTCCCCTGCGACATCACCTGGTCGCGGGGCTCGCCCCAACCCGTGGCTCTTCTCAGCAGCTGCGAAGCGAAGGGGTCGGCGCCTGCCCGCGAGGTCGGTCATGAGTCCGTGGCCAGAGGATCGACCGCCTTGCGCAGGGACAGGGGCAGGTCGGCCGATGACACGACGGGGAGACCTTGCACATGAACATGAACGCCCAGCAGCTGATCATCATGGCCGTGATCGGCATCGTCGCCGGTTGGCTGGCCAGCGCTGCTCGTCGGCGGTCCCGGTAGCCTGCTGCGGCTATCTGATCACCGGCATCATCGGCGCCTTCGTCGGCTCCTTTATCTTCAGCTCGGCCGGCTGGAACCTCAACCTGGGCAATGCTTGGGCGGACTCCACTGATCACGGCCTTCGATCGGCTCGATCGTCGTCATCCTCCTGGCGCGCCTTAGTGCTGGGCTGGTAGTCGCGTCCGCTGCGCCGAACACGCGGTCGAAAATTTGCTCGACGTGCTTGCTGTGAAAGTCCAGGTCGAACAGGGACTCGAGCTCGGCGGCGTTGAGCGCATTTCCGACACTCCGGATCGGCCTTCGAGCAGGTTGAGAAAGTCGCCGTCACCTCGCCACACCCGCATGGCGCTGCGTTGCACTAGGCGGTAAGCTTCTCCGCGCGCACGCCCTTCTGCGTGCAGCGCAATGAGCACGCGTTGCGAGTGCACCAGTCCGCCGAGCCGCTGCAAGTTCGACGCGCATGTTGTCGGGATAGACCACGAGCTGGTCGATCACCCCGGTCATGCGGTGTCAGCGCGAAGTCGAGGCTCACCGTGGCGTCCGGTCCGATCATGCGCTCCGACGGAGGAGTGCGAGATGTCGCGCTCGTGCCAGAGCGCCACGTTCTCCATGGCCGGGCAGGGCGTAGCTGCGCACCATGCGGGCGAGGCCGGTGATGTTCTCGCTGAGCACCGGGTTGCGCTTGTGCGGCATGGCGGAGGAGCCCTTCTGCCCGCCGGAGAAGTACTCCTCCGCCTCCAGCACCTCGGTGCGCTGCAGGTGGCGGATCTCGATGGCCAGCCGCTCCAGCGACGAGGCGATCACGGCGAGCGTGGCGAAGTACATGGCGTGGCGGTCGCGCGGGATGACCTGCGTCGAGATCGGCTCCGGCCGTCAGTCCCAGCTTGGCCGCGACATAGGCCTCCACCGCGCGGATCGACGTTGGCGAAGGTGCCGACCGCGCCGGAGATGGCGCAGGTGGCAACCTCGCTCGCGCGCCGCGCAGCAGGCGCTCCCTGGCGCGCGCGAACTCGGCGTAGGCGCTAGGCCAGCTTGAGGCCGAAGGTGGTCGGCTCGGCGTGGATGCCGTGGCTGCGGCCGACCGTCGGCGGTCAGCTTGTGCTCGCAGGCGCGCTGCTCAGCGCCGCCAGCAGGCCGGTCGAGGTCGGCGAGCAGCAGGTCGGCGGCGCGCACCAGCTGCACGTTGAAAGCAGGTGTCGAGGATGTCCGAGGAGGTGAGGCCCGGCGTGCACGAAGCGCGCCTCCGGGCCCGACGTGCTCGGCCAGATGCGTGAGGAAGGCGATGACGTCGTGCTTGACCTCGCGCTCGATCTCGTCGATGCGCGCAACGTCGAACGTTGGCCTTGCAGCCCTTGTCCCAGATGGCCTTGGCGGCAGCCTTGGGGATCATGCCCAGCTCGGCCATGGCGGCGGCCGCATGCGCCTCGATCTCGAACCAGATGCGAAAGCGCGTCTCGGGCGCCCAGATTTCGGCCATCTCGGGCCGGGTGTAGCGGGGAATCATGGGCAGGCTCTGCTTGGCTGCAACGCCTGTCGCCCAGCACGCCGCCGCCCCTGCCCGCAAACGGGGCCGTGTCCCTCGCCGCCAACGGGTAGCGCTCAGCCCCACAGATCGGCCGTGGCGGGTGCACACGTGCGCCCTCGTAACGCAGGCCGGGCTCGCGGTCCCTGGCAAGCAGCAAGCGGCCCATCGAGGTCGACCCAGTCGGCGGCCTGGGCAAGAGAGGATGGCGGGCGCCATCGACAGCGAGGTTGCCACCATCGCAGCCAACCATCAGCTTGAAGCCGCGCGGCGCCTGGGCCGCTGGCGGCAAGCGCCGAGGCCTCGGTTAGCCCACCGGCCTTGTCGAGCTTGATGTTGACGGCATCGTAGCGGCCGACGCAGGCGATCGAGGTCGGCGCGCGTGTACAGGGCCTCATCGGCGACACACGGGCACCTCGCGAGTGATCGCTGGCGAGCGCCGCGTCGGCGTCGGCGCGGCAGCGGCTGCTCGATCAACTCGATGCCGGTCGCTGCCGCCGCTCGCCAGCAGCGGCGGCGCAATCGGCCAGTCGCTCCAGGCCCTCGTTGGCGTCGGCGATCAGCCGCGTTGCTCGGGCATGCGGCCCCGCACCTGGCGCAGGCGTTCCTCATCCCCATCACCCCCGAGCTTCAGCTTGAGGAGCGGCAGAGTGGCGCGCGCAAAGGCCTTGGCCGCCATGGCGCCGGCGTCATCGAGGCTGATGGTATAGGCCGTGGTGAACGGTTGCAGGCCGGCGATGCCGGCAGAGGCTCGCCGCGCTCTGGCCCGCGCGCTTGGCCCGATAGTCCCAAAGTGCGCAATCGAGCGCATTGCGTGCCGCACCCGCCGGCAGACGCCGGGCGAGCGTTATGTGATCGAGCCTGTCGGCGGGCGTTGCCGCAATGGCCGTGAGCACGCTGTCGATCGTCTCGCCGTAGCGGCCATAGGGCGCGCATTCGCCGCGACCCGCCAGGCTTGCCGTCGCTGACGCGGTGCGATCACGACAGTTAGCCTCACGCTTGGTTCCGCGCGAGATGGCGAAGCTGCCGGCAATCGGCCAGCGTCTCGTGGCTGCAGTCTCTCGATCGTTGAGCGACAGTCATGTTGCAGCTGGCGCTGATTGGCCTAGCGCAGCCGACCACTGGCGTGCGCCAGGAACAGATACACGCGCCCGCTATCGGAGACGAGATGGTTCTGCACGCGTGCGGCCGAGGGGTCCTTCTGCTCGACATTGCGTATCAGCCATTCGAAGTCCGACCAGATAGCGGTCGACGGTGCGGTGGAAATCGGCCTCGCTCTTGTAGCGTTCGCTGCATCTCGTCGAAAGCGGTGCGACCTTCTGCCGTATAGATGCTGCGCACCATGATTCCCGCGCTGGCCGGCGCGGAAGCCGCGATCAACATGGCCGCCGCGGTGATGGGATCGAGCGCGCTGCGCGATCGACCTCGATGTTGATGATGGCGGCGCGCGTGGTGCCATCCTCGTCACGCGAGGCGCGCGCCAACAGATCAGGTTCAGCGACCAACGGTCGCCGTCGTCATCCATTGCCGGCATGGCCCGGCTGGCTGCCTGAGCGGCGAATGGGCGGCATGCTGTGATGCGGCGTAGGCGGCCAGTCAGCGAGCGGTCATTGTCGGCGGATGACATCGCGCCGCTCGCGGGCGGAAAGATTGGAAAGCTGTTCGAGCGCCCGCAGCTGGTCGTTGAGCGCTGCCCGCATGGCATCGGCGCTTTCGCGCGCCGCCATGGCAGATGATCGGCCTCCGACCGCACGGGCGGCTCCTGCTCGGCCTGCAGCTCGGTCGCGGCGACGCGGTCGCCCGGGCCTGCAGATCGTCGGAGGTCTCGTTGAAGCGATTGGCGATGGTGCCGAGCTGGGCGTTCAACCTCCTGCGAGAGCGCCGGATCACTTTTGCGCGCATGTCGGCAATGGCGCGCGTGGCGTGGTTGTTCCGCGATCTGTCTGCGCAGGCGCTCGAACTCCGAGAGCACGGCTCTCGAGTGGCTATCGGTTTGCGTCCGCAAGCTGCTCGAGCTCGCCGGACGGCGGCCTGCGCGTGGCTGCTCGCGCCTCGGCAAGCTGTTGGATCAAGAGTGCGCAGCGCGGTTTTCCGCTCGGGCGATCGAGGCACTCCGACGTCGGCGAGTAGCGCGCGCATGACCTCGTCGATTTCGCCGGTTTTGCCGGACAGTTTGCTGCAGGGTCGTCCGGCAGACTCGCCCTGCCGCTTCGCAAGCGTGGCATCCATGCGCATCGTTGGCCTTTTTCCAACGCGCTTGCCGCCGTCACCATCGACTGGCCCTGCTGGTCGAAGCGGTGAGGCACGCGCTGGCGATCTGGCTGCAACAGGTTCTCAGACACGTTCTTTCAACAGGTCGGCCTGACCGGACAGCCCCTCGATGGCGTGCAGCGATTGCCGCGTGATGCTGTCGCTCGTGCGGCGGACGGCGTCGATGCCGTGCAGCATGGATTCATCGAGATCGAGCTGGCCTGCCTGCCCGAGCGTGTCGGAGAGCGCACGGACGTGGTTCTCCATGGCGCACGGTCAGCGCGCGCTTTGTCGTTCACGGCCGTGTCGATGGCGACGGTCGAGCGGACCATGCGTATCGTCGAACAGCGGCCAAGCCGTTCCGCGAACGCCGCATCGAGTGCCCGCGCGTCGCACCAGGGCGACGTCGAGGGCCTCCGCGCGGCTCGCCAGGGTGGCATCGAGAGCCACCGTGTAGTCGTCGAGCACGGCCTGCAGCTGCTGCGTCGCGGTTCGACAGTGCGGTTTCGAGCTGCCGCTGGCCGTCGTCAGCTGGTTCTCCGAGCGCGATCAGGTTCTGGCCGGCGCCCTCGATGATCTTCGCCAGCTTGATCTGCTGCTGCGACAGCTTGTCGATCAGGGCCGGCACTTCGCTGCCCATCGACTTCAGCGTTTCGGCACACCTTGTCGGTGGTGCTCACGCAGGGCGTGCCGCTCGCCCGCCAGCTCCTGGATCAGGCCTTTGATCTTGTGCTCGTTCTCGCCGTAGGATTTCTCGAGAGCGGCGACCTCGTTGTCGCACCAGGGCCTTCGAGCTCGCCCGCGCGCCCCAGCGCGCGCGAGATCGCATCGTTCATGAAGGAGACCTGGCGGCGCACGGCCTGGCCGAAGCGAGGCGGCGCGACCTGCTCCGGCGGCGCGGTCGGGCTCGGCCAGTCGCACGGCGACTTCGGTCATGGCCGAGGACATCAGTTTCAGTTCCTCGCGCCCGCCACACCAACAGCGCCAGGAACCAGAACAGGGCGATCGGCAGGAAGATGGTGGTGATCACCACCACCGTGGTCGGACTGGCGAGGCTGGCGCCTCCTGGGACAGCGCCGCCCAGGCCAGCACCGCGCCGATGGCGATCCAGGCGCCCGAGGCGATGGCGGCGAACTCGAAGGGCCGCCGCGACGGGCGTTGCTGCAGGGCGAAGATCAGGCCGCCGATCGAGGGCGCATCGTCGTTGGCAGCGATACCGGGCGCGCGGCGGGCCGGCTGGCCGGCGCTTGCCGTGCGCGCGGCGGCGTCCTCCTGTCCGGCCTCGGCATCGCTGGCCGCGCCATTGGGCGCAGCGTTGGCCCCTGGCATGCGGCCCAGCGAGGGGCAAAAGGCGGTGGAGGCCCGGCCGACGCGGGGCCACTAATACGGTGTCAATGGCAACGCTCGCCGAGGTGCGCTGTGCGGCGTCGCGGTGCGGCTTTCCCTCCTGACCATTCCCCTGTCCATTTTCGGCCAGCAGGCCGACCCCCATCACCCAAGAGACATAGCGCATTTCCTCCAGGTGCAAGGCGGCCAGTCAGGAAAAACTGGCGATCGGCCAACCCGTCTAGGTTGTCTGGCCGAGCCTCGCGCGTCGCCCCGCTCCAGGGCCTAGCTATTGGCGCAATAGGGCAAAACCAAGATGTTGCCGGTGGTGGTCCACGCCCGTGCGCGCGGTGGCGGGCATTTACCAATGGTTGAAGTTTGCCGCGCCGTTAAAGGTGCCGTTCACCAGTCTTCGCCATCTTGGCCCAAGCGTCAAAGCCCTGTTGGCCCCGAGGGCGAGGATCACGACCCTGTTTGGGATTTTGCTCACAGCAAACGAATCTCGCGCGGCCATGTGGGCGCGCGCGCTGCTGGGGAGGTTAAGGGATTGGCCAGTGAAAATGAGGCGCGCTGCGAGGCGCCGCGCGGCAACGGCCGGCGCGGCAGTCGCATGCCGCCGCCATCGACCGCGCCTATTCCCGCCCGCTTCACCATGGGCAACGTGGCCTCGCTCAGGGAGGTCTTCGAACTGTTTGCCGCCCAGGCGCCCTTGATCCTCGGTCGTTTGCGCCGGGCCCAATCGGACGGCGACTGGCAGCGGGCCGCCCACACGCTCAGCAGGCTCGGCGGCTGCCGTCGGCGCCCGCCAGCTGCAGCGCTGGGCGGAATTGGCGGAGCAGGTTACAAACCTACCGGCCGCCGAGCGGGTGGCGCAGCGGGCGCTGGCGCTCAGCTTGATCGCGGAGGCAACGGAGGCGGCGTGCCGCCAGATCGGGCAAATGTATGCCCCCTGAGCCGGCGAGGGCCGGCGCGGTCTCCCGCAATTTGCCGGCCGGGCCGCTAACACGGCGGTCCGCTTGGCTCCTCCCGCGTACGCATGGCCGCGGCCCGCGGCGGTGCGGCATGCCGGCATTGAGACGAGGCGTTTTTGCGCCGATGGTGAAAAATCACTTCATCCAGCCGGACGGCAGCGAGCAGGCTGTCGAGGCCGAACCGGGCATGACGGTGATGGAGACGGCCAAAAGGCCATGGATCGACGGCATCGAGGCCGAATGCGGCGGTGCCTGCGCCTGCGCACCTGCCACGTCTACGTCGAGGAGGCCTGGCGAGAGACAAAGCGGGGCCGCCATCCCCGATGGAAGAGGATATGCTCGATTTTGCCTTCGAGGTGAAGGACTCAAGCCGGCTCAGCTGCCAAATCAAGGTGAAACCGGAACTCGATGGCTTGGTTGTACGCGTGCCGGAAAAACAGTTCTAAATCGCCGGGGCCGCTCGCGCCTGCGGCGCATGTGATCTTTGCCGCAAGCCTCCTGCGGCCAGCTCTGGCGTGGATTTAGCGTTTTGTTTGGAGCCCGCCTATGCCCAAACCCTGGCTTAACTTGTGGCCGTTCTCGCCCTGGCCTCGCTGGGCGTCGGTGCAATTTTTCACGATGGCGCCGCCCAGGGAGAAACGCTGGGCCGCCATTGACCCCAACAACGAAACAACTCCTCGCCCGTCGCCTGGTCGAGCCAGAGGCGAAGGCGCGGCAGGAAGCCGTTGAGCGCCTGCAAACGCTCCTCCAAGAGCTGCGCCAACGGGCCGGCCTCGACCAACGAGATGGAGGACGTATTTGCCGTCATGTGCTGCACAAAGCCGCGCCGGGGTTGCGCGGTGGGTCGCAGGCTAGGCAGGACGCGCTAAAAAGCGTGCAGAAGACTTTGCCGATGCCGGATATTCCAATTGCTCGCTGCGTTCTATCTCTCGGCGGCCTACCGGCAAAAGGACTAACAGGCCTGCCACGGCCGATTGAACCTTGTGCCTTGTCGCGCTCTGCTAGTCGGGATCTGACGTCCATGCCAGCTGAAGGCTCTCAGCGGCGCCCTGCCGATCGAGACCGATGCCCTAATTATCGGTGCCGGGCCCGTGGGCCTGTTTGCCGTGTTCGAGTTGGGCCTGGTCGACATCAAGGCGCAGGTGGTCGATATTCTCGATAAAATCGGTGGACAATGCGCCGAGCTCTATCCGGAAAAGCCGATCTACGACATTCCGGTCTGCCGATCGTGACCGGGCAGGGCTTTCGACCGATGCGCTGTTGGCCCAGATCAGACCCTTTGGCGCCCAGTTCCACCCTTCAATCGGCGCATCGACACCTTGGCGCGCGCGGAGACGGCCGCTTTCGGCTCGGTACGGATGCGGGCGAGCAACTCTCGCCAAGGTGGTGGTGGTGGCGGCCGGCGGCGGTTCCTTTACGCCCAAGCGTCCGCCGCTCGCCGGCATCGAAGCGCGCGCGAAGGCACCTCGGTGTTTTATTCGGTGCGGCGCATGGAGGATTTCCGCGACAAGGACGTGTTGATCGTCGGCGGCGGAGATTCTGGCGCTCTGATTGGACGCTCAACCTCGAGCCCTCGGCCCGCAGCTTGACCCTGCTCCACCGCCGCGACGAATTTCGCGCGCGCCGCATTCGGTTGAGCAAATGCGTGCCCTGGTGGCCGCCAACAAGGTCAAGCTGTTGATCGGCCAGATGCTGGCGCTGCACACAGAAGCAGGTCGGCTGGCGGCCATCAGCGTCAAGACCAAGGATGGCGAAATTCGCGTGCCCGCCAACCGCTTGATGCCCTTCTTCGGCCTGACAATGAAGCTTGGACCCGTGGCCAATTGGGGTCTCAATCTCAACGAGAACCCGTTCGCGTTGACACGCGGAGAAATTCGAAACCAGCGAGCCCGGCATCTCCGCCGTTGGCGACATCAACTGCTACCCGGGCAAACCCAAGCTGATCCTGTCGGGTTTCCACGAGGCGGCCCTGATGGCGCAGGCGGCTATAAAACTCGTCTTTCCGGGCAAGAAGCTGCTTTTCAGTACACGACGTCCTCCTCCTCGCTGCAACGCAAGCTGGGCGTCAGCTAGGCGGTCTGGTCGCCTTGCTACGCGCGCAAGGCCAACGTGCGCGCGCGTGGCCAACGAGGTGAGGCAGGGGTCTCGAGCGCGGCCTTCAGGCGCGCAGCCGGGCGAGGTAGAGCCTGGCGTAGGCTCGGCCCACCCAGGTGATGCCGCCCGCGTAGTCGCCCACGGCGATGCGGCGTCGGCCCAGGTCGTCCTTGTCGGCATAGGCGGGTGCCAGCAGATCGAACGTGGCGATGCCCTCAGGCTATGGTTGGCCCGGTGCCACGCCAATTGAAGGTCTGGAACAGGTGCGTGTCGCGACCGCGCGCATGCAAACAGATCGTTCCATTGCGTCTCGAGGGCATCGAAACCGGCGCGATCGCGCACGACGGCGAACGTGACGGCCGCCGGCCGGACGTGCGGCCGTCCGGATGCGCCCGGCGGCGGCGCGCCCGGCTCGGCCGTAAGACCTCCGGGCTCATGGGAAAGCGGGCTCAGCTTGCTGCTCCTGGGACTCGCCAGGCCCCGGCCGGCGGCTGGCGTCGGACGGCGCCTCGATTGGCACGTCGGCAGCGCAAGGAGCGTGCCAATCCGCGGTCGCTGGCGCCGTTAGGCCGCGAGCGCAATCTCGATCAAGCTCAACAGGAATAGCCCTGCCGCCATCAGCCAGGTCAGGGAGCCGCCCGGCGGCGGCGTCGCCGACGGCTGCAGGATGGCGGTGGTAAGCAGGAAGGCGGCGGCGGCAAGGTTGATGGCAACGCTGCCGCCGAGCGCCAAGCCGCGCGGGCTTGCCGCCTTGGCGTTGAGCGCGGAGGCGATGGCGATGCCAGGGGAGAAGGGCGCCGCGCAGGCGCGGCCAGAAGGCCGCTCCCCCGGTCGTGGCCAACCGAGGATGGCGGCGGTCGTGGTCAGGGGCGGGCGAGCCAACATCCCCGGCGACCCCTTCAGCAGCATTTCCAAGCCAGAGGAGCTCATCGACCATGCGCAAGGAGCGTCCCGGAAAGCGGACAACGCGCCCGGCGTGGTTCAGCAAATCAACGGCGGCTACGCTGATCTTGTCGGAGTCGTTCTTCTGCCAGAACTTCTTGCTGTCGAACGGGCTCGTCAGGGGCGAGCCGAGCAGCCGAAAGATGCCGCGAGTCGGCAGCCACTCCTTGGGCTTGGGGAAATTCGGTGCGTAGTCGTGCCGGTCAGATGGCGCGCGTGCTCTGTTTGATTCTCGGCGCCCTTCTTTTCCGAGCAGTAGTCGTCGGCGGCCCAGGCCGTATCCGACGGTGGACTTGAAAGTCTGATCGTAAATTCTTTCGATGTTGGCGAGGTCGCCGGCGTTTTTACCTTGCTTGCTCGCATAGGCGAGATAGGAGGCTTTGAGCTTGGCCGCATCGAAGAAAAAGCCGCGGCGCTTGGCGCGCGCAGAGGTCCAGGCGACGAAGGGGGCGCGCCAAGGGTCGTCGTTGGAGGGATCTTGGATTCTGCTCGCGGTGCTGCTGGTCGTCAGCCCGGCGGCATTGCCCCACAGCCAGCGCCGTCAGGGCGGCCCCGGCGACTGCAAGCCAGCGGTCAGAAGGCGTGCACGATCGAAGCATCTTTGGTTCCCGGTCCCACACCTACTGTGCCAAGAAAGTGAGCGACGCTCAATCGGCACCTTATTTCGGGCGATATGAGGGTCCTAACGCGGCAGCGCCGGCGCTCAGCGCATCAATTATCGCATCGCCCGGTCGAGCCCGTCAATGGTGAGGGATACATGCGCTCCTCCGAGGTCGCGGACGAGTTCGATGGAGGGGTCCGCCCCAATGGTCTTCCGGCACGGGGTTCAGCCAGGCGCAGTGCTGATAGATGCCCGTGACCCGCCGCAGCCACTGGGCCGCCCGCCTCGCGTTCATATGCTCCACCGAGCCCCCGGCACGGTAATCTCGTAGGGGCTCATCGACGCATCGCCCGATGAAGATCACCTTGTAGTCGGCGGGATACTTATGCAGCACCTGCCCAGAGTCGGCGGTGCGTTCGGTCAGCGTCGCGCATTGTCCTTCCAGACAAGCTCGTAAAGACAGTTGTGGAAATAGAAGTATTCCAGGTGCTTGAATTCGCTGCGCGCCGCCGAGAACAATTCCTCGGCCTGCTTGATATGCCAGTCCATCGAGCCGCCCACGTCGAAAAACATCAGCACCTTGACGGGCGTTGCGGCGTTCCGGACGCCATGCGAATGTCGAGGTAGCCTTTATGTGCCAGGTGCCCTGTGATGGTGGTGTGCGAGATCGAGTTCGTCAGGCCCCCTGGCGGGCGAGCTTGCGCAGGCGCCGCAGCGCCACCTTGATGTTGCGGGTGCCTAATTCGAGCTTGTCGTCGAGGTCTTTGTACTCGCGCTTGATCCCACACCGTTGATGGCGCGGTTGTTGCGGTTGCGTCCTTCTGGCCGATCCGTACGCCGGCAGGATTGTAGCCATCCGCGCCATAGGAGAGGCGCCGCCGGTGCCGATCCATTTCTCTTGCCGCCTCGAGTGGCGGCCCTGCTGTTCTTGGGCGCTTTTCAGCTCCTCCATAATCTTTCCCACCCCCAAGGCCCTCAATTTTCGCCTTCCTTCTTCGCCTCAGATAGAGCTGGGCCAGCGAGCGCAGCAGGCCTGGGAATTTGTGCCTCGCACCGCCCTCCGCCAGTAGGTCAAGACCCTTGACAGAGGCGTGGCCGAACACCTGAGGTCAGAAGGTGTCGAGGATGGCGCGTCTGTCGTTGAGAGTGCGGCGCGCAGATAGTAAAAGTGGCTCAACCTTGCGTTGGGCGAGGTCGCCCTCGAGCGCCTCGATCAGCGTCAAATATTCCTTCAGGGTGACCGGGACCTTGGCGGCTTTGAGCTCATGAAAAAAGGCAGCGAACATGCGCGGGAGGGCCCCAAGAACGGTTGACTGGGCAAAGGTTGCACGCGGCAGAATTGTACCAGATCAACGCAAGTCCAGGCCCAGGCTTGCGCCACCGACCTGAACTTTCACCTGAGCGTCAGCTGGCTTTCACACCAGCCAGGCCCGCCAGACACGCCAGCCGAGCTATCGGCCAGTGCAAAATTGCCCTGGGCGTGCCCCAATGAGTTTGGGGGCCAAACAGCCCTAAAGAACCCTTGGGCCAAAGAACCCTTGGGCCAAGGAAGAGGGGGCCAGCGCTTGCACGCCGCCCAACGCGCCCGCGCGCAGCATCCCGAGCTTTAGGGTTTGCAGGGCAAAGAGCGGCTTTAGCACTTCCCCCAGAGATCGCGCACCCTGAGCGGTTTGGCCGCCAAGTGAGGCAGCGGCCTGATCGCCTCGACGGCGGCGACGCCTACGCGTGCAGCGTGAGGGTGCCGTTGAAGGCACCCTCGCCCAGGCGGCGCGACGAGCGCCGCAGCAGGTCATGTCCAAGAAACTGGCCGATGCAGGTCGTCGGTCATGGCCAGGCCCCCGGTCGCGACGATGGTGGGTCAACACCATCCGCGCGAGCCGCATCCCACCACGACGCCGGGTCGACCGCCGCAGAGGCTGGCGAGCGCGCCGCAGCTGCGCAGGCACTCGATTAGCACGTAGGAAACCGCGATCGGCATCGGGCTCAATGCGTAACGGTTGCCACGCGCTTGGCCGAGATCAGGCACGAGGCGCCGCGCCTCCGCGTCGAGTGGGACCAGGATTTCGCGCTCGGCCAGGGTGAGGAGCTCGCTCCGGCGTCGCGCACGTCGCGGGCATGTTCGCCGAACGGCGCACTGCCCCACGCCGCATCGGCGCGACCGCGTGTAAAGAGCCGGACAATGCGCAAGGCTGCTTGCGCTCGCGCTTGGCGTCAGCGTTCGCGCAGTGCTGCCTCCACCATCGCTGCTGACGCAGGCGTTGAGGCGGGCCAGTCGGGCAAAGCCGATAAGCTCCCGCGCAGGATCAGCATCAGGGCCGCGAGATGCGGCCATCCGCAGGTAGTGCCAGCGTGCTCCAGCCTGAGCCAATCGTCGCGCGCGAGCGCAGCATCAAGAAGCGCATGACCCGAGGCGGTGGCCGTCGGGGCGGGTGGCGCCGGCGACGGCAGAGACGAACAGTGCGCCCCGGCGCCGGCTACAGGCTCGAGATCGGCCAGCGTCGGGCGCGCCATGCCCGCATCGGTGGCCGGCGCCGCCGACGGCGAGGAGCGGCCGGGTGGCCGCGAGCTCGGTCGGCACCGGCTCTTCGCTCACCAGCGCGGGATCATCGGGGCTGAAAGATTTGCGGCTTGCGCGCCGGCGAGCGCAGTGGCTCATGCGAGTTGATCCCCCGATGAGGAATAGTCCAGGGCCCTGTCGAGGCGGATGTGCCGGCCGAGGCCGTTGCCTCGCCGGCAGCGCTCGCGCCAGCGCCAGGCGCGGCGGGCGAAGTTCAGGAAGCTGACGGGGTCGAGCGTCATGCCAATCCGGGGGCGAGCTCGGCTCGGCGCGCGTGATCGCCAGAGCCTCCGGCAGATCGCCCGGGAACAGCGCGGCCTCGCTGCGGCCGTCGAATAGCCGTTGACCGAGCCGCTCGCCGGGCAGAAGCACGCCCACGATGCACGGCAGCCGGTCGCCGCCCGACCTGGCTTCCGCCTCTCGCGTGCCCGCAGCGCAGCTAAGCGCCAGACCTGCACCTGGGCCCCCGCCAGACGTCTGCGTCTGATCGCCTGGTCGACCAGCAGGCGCAGCGGCGCCTCAACCGGTCGTGGTTGGTGTGATGCAGATGATCGGCTTTGGTGGCCGCAAACAGCACGCGGTCGAGGCGCGGAGCACCGAGTGCTGCGGTAGCCAGGTGTTGGGACCCGGACGGAAGCATTTGAGGATGGCATCGAGCGCCTCGCGCCCAAATCTTTGAGAGCCTCGGGCGCCGCCGTTGAGGGCCGACAGGGCGTCGATCAGGACGATTTGGCGGTCGAGGCGCGCAAAATGTTCGCGAAAAAACGGCGCACGACCAGCGCCTTGTAGCTTTCAAACCGACGCGCCAGCATGGCCGCGAGCGTGCCGCGTTTGGCCCGCGCGCGTTCGGGCAGGAGAGCGGAAGAAGGTCAGAGCGGTGAACCGGCAAGATCGCCGGGCCATGAAGCGACCCGGCCCCAACCCGAGGCGCGAGGATCGGCAGCGGCGTGCTTCCTCCAAGGTAGGCGGAAAAAAGCTCAGCACCCCGCTGCGCGGTGAGCTCATCGGCGGGCAATTCCCCGCTGAGCGAGGCCGTATAGGCGAGCCAGGCCCGAGCCGCCTCGCCGCGGTGCCCGGTCTCCGCCGCGGCGATTGCTTGGCGCGACCAGGCCGCAAACGTTTGCTCAAGCAGCGCGAGGTCGATCAACCATTCGCCGGGATAGTCGACGATGTCGAGGTGGAGGCGGCCGGTTCCGACCAGGCGCCGCAGCGGACTGGCAGGCGTGTATTCGATGCTGACGCGCAGTTGGCTGATCCGCCGCGTGCTCACGGGCCACTGCGGTGGGTCTTTTGCAAGCTGGCTCAAATGCTCCTCGTAGGCAAAGCGCGGAATCTCGTCGTCGGGCTGAGGCTCCAGGTAGGCGCGCCGGATGCGCCCGTGGGCCATTGCCGCGAAGAAGGGCAGGCGCCCGCCGGCAATGAGGTTGCGCACCAAGGCGGTGATGAAGACGGTCTTGCCCGAGCGCGCAAAGCCCGTGACGCCAAGTCGGAGGCTCGGGGTCATCAGGTCGGTGACGAATCGCACCGGCGCTGCCGGACAGCGTCGGCGGTCGTGTCGCTGAGGTCGGAGAGCCGCGTGCCATCCTCGCTTTCCCGCCTGCTATACAAGGACGGCGCGACGATGACGACAAGCGTCCGCGACCCGACGCCGTGGCAGCGCAGCTCAGCAAGGCACCGCTACCGCGGCTGTTAATCGCTTGCTACAGCGGTTCGCCCATAAACACGGTGGAAAGCGCACTTGTTGCGGCTGAGCGCCATGGCGGTGCACATCTTCTCGCGCCTCCGCGCGGGTATCAAACGGCCCCGCTACCAGGCGATAGGAACCACCGTCCGTGCGCGGTGCAAATCACCCGCGGCTGCAGCGGCGACAAAGCGTCGCCGTGCTGGTCGAGCAGCAGGCTCCAGCTCAGCTTCAAGGCCTCCACCGAGCGCCCAGCGCCCAACTGCACGGCAAAGTTCGTGTTCGAGCGCGTCACCACCGGCTCCCCAAAGGTGATGCTGGCGGGCGCGATGCTGCCCCGTCTCGATGGGGTTGCGGCTTCCGGAGCCGGCTTCTCCGCCTGGTCTGGCACCGACATGACGGCCGACATGACGCGGGTGGCCGCTGCGGCCGGCTCGGCTTTTTCGGCCGCCTTCGCCGCCGCTGGGCTCTTCGGGCTGCGGCCGCTCGGCGGCCTTGCCCTGCCGGCGGCAGGGCGACGCCGGCGCGCGGCCGCGACCGGCGTGGCCGGTGGCTGGGCGATGTCGCCGACGCGCCCCTCGAGCGCGGTGAGGCGCGTTTGTACGACCTTTGTCTTCGCTCACGCTGCGATCGAGCGTGTCGCGGATTTCACCCAGGCTGCGCTGCACGTCGCCTACCGAACGGCGCACATCGCGCACCTCGGCGATGGCGCGGCTTGCCATGCGCAGCGCCGAATCAGGCTCGGCTTCGGCGGTCATCTGCGGTCAGCAATACGGCAAAGCG
>ERZ1370068.10837-contig-950_pt1 | contig 55628 bp, 77 predicted proteins | sample MGYA00561227_ERZ1370068 | MGnify/ENA primary metagenome ERZ1370068 (study PRJEB38410, sample SAMEA6850437) | metagenome | study: Metagenomic assessment of the ecological functions of the soil: analysis of the soil microbiota associated with the... | reverse complement strand
GGTTACGTATTGCTACAGTAGCAGCAATACTAATTGCAATGGGACCATTAGCGTTAACCTTGTATCAAACCGCAAGTGCAACAACAGTACCGGGTCAGGTGGCGTGGGAGCACTTAGTGTTGAGGAAGAACTCAAACTCGCTAAGGAAAGTGGTAGCCAACGCTGAACAAGTCTCGGTGCATACGGTTCTGGAACACCGTTCTTTGGTAAGAATATTGGTGATGCTGCAATTTACACTGCTGCAATAGTTGCAATATTTGGCGCCGTAAGCCGCCGTGCATTCTTTGTAATGAGCAGAGGTAAAAAACCGGTAAAGGCATAGCGCTACTTTACTACTATTTTTTGTTTTTATAGCCATTACTTATTTTATGATAATGAAAACGTTGAAAGTGTCTCCGCTTAGATTAAAGGTCTATAAAAATATTCTAAGATGCCCAAGGCACTCATTTGAATAACTTTCGATTTTCGTTATTGTCTGAATATTCTAATCGATTTTACGCCTACTTTAAACTGACTCACCAAAATGTATATATCATAGAATTAATTTGCTAATAGATAATGAGCGGAATTGAAGGACTTGTTAAGCAATGATTGGAAATTGCGCACACAGTCTAATTGGTCAAATTGGTCCATCGCATGATCCTTTGTTTTACGATGTAATGGTCTGCATATTCGGAACAATGATGCTTGCAGTGTTCTTACTCGCAGCAACAGCTTTCTGGTTAAGGAAAAAAGGTCTCGGTGGCGGAACTGCAAAGGAAAATGGGTATCAGGAGCCGTTGATAAATATTTTCTTGAACAGTCACAAATAGGTCTGCTTCCTGACGAAAAACATCACTGGTAAATTATAAAAGGTCAATCCATAAAAATTTTAATTTTATTTTATTTATTTTTTCAATAGATCTGATGCACGCAGGCTAGAATTCAATATAAGTAATTATCATAATTATCATAGTCACTTAAAAACGACTACTGTACTTCAATCGCAGATTCGGTGAACCCAAATTTAACTAGATAAGATTTTACATCTTCTCTGTGGTCTCCTTGTAGCATAATGAACCCATCTTTTGCAGTTCCGCCACAGGCTAATTTACTTTTTCAATTCTTTGACTATATGTTGCATGTCACTCAATTTCGGATCAATACCTTCTATCACGGTGCCTGGTTTTGAAAAACGTCTTATTTCAAGTCTTATTACAATTCTTGTTTCTTCTTTATCGGCACGCCACATGCGCAAAGGTCGTTTGGTAGTCCACATTTTTTGCATATCACCACCATATTATAATTAATTTCCATTGAAGTATTCTCATTATTAAGCCTTGCCCGATTAACAACAAATACTAAGATTTGTGATTGAATGGAAAAAATTGAAATATCATTATTAATGCCTAACGATTAATCAGAGTTTGGGTTATTGCTACTCGGTTAGAAGACTTTAATTTACATGAACGCAAGATCGAATGCAGAATATGTCAATATCTGGTGAGCAAATATAAAGAAAATCTGAAACACGCTGCAGAAACCTCTGCTCAAGGGAGGAACCCTACTATCTGAGCCTTGCGAAAAATGCAATGGAATCCAAGTAAAAAAAATAACGAAGTTACATGTGTTATTTGTGGGAACAGTACTACGCTAAAAGAACCAAAATCAACAGAAGCATCAGACAAGACTGTCACGACTGAGAAATACTGCCAGATTTTAACATAACCGAAAAATAGGAGACAGACTAGTAGAATTAATAATGAGTATTGGTTCAGATAAAAATTTAGATGAGGAGGAACAAAGATTGAGAGTCATTGACAATTATATCAAAATTTTAGAAAAATAAAGGTTCTCAAGTAATTTTAAGACTCTCTAATATTACAAGCGTATAAAACGGAATGTATTTAAGAGATGATTTAGAAATAACTTTTACATTGGGCGAAGGAAAGAAAAAATGCGCCATTGCCTGCATCAAGCGCAGGATTATTAAGGTTTTTGAAGATGAAACTCGTGGTGTTAAGGTAAAACCAGAAGTTATCCTAGGTGTTACTGGTGCTCTCATAGGAATTTCTATAATTATCAGAATCGTTTTCCAGTATAGCATTCTATTAATAGCATTAATCGATGAGTGAAGATAGTGTAACTGATATACACTGAAGATGGTATTTCACACCCTTTAAATCATCTTCACTGCAAAACCTCAGCAAGCTTATCTCAATAATTGCGTCATTAGGAATAATAGGCATTAATTATATTTCCTATTCTCATTTTACAGAATTAATAATTCATTTTGTCATAGCAACTGGAATTACTGTGAGGTGGTTTTTCTAGATTCTATTCTCTACTAAAAGGGAACACCTACAAATAAGACTTCCAAAAGTGATTCATGTTGCAGCTTTTTCAGAGACTCCTCTTTGGCTAGTAACTATTGTATTAGGATTATTAGCAAATAGCATTTTTCAGTAAGAATTCAGATATCGTTAATTATGATTTGGCAGGAATGTTCGTTGCAAAGTGGACTTCGTTACGGTATTTTTGTTTCAGTTTTTTGGATCAAGAATAATTAGATCTGTATTAATTTCATTTATTGTGCCTACTATTTTTTCACTAATTTATTACCATATGCTTCTCTACCATTTACGCTGCGTGACCATGTTTTACGGAACTAGTTAAGTGGGTTCTCTCTTATCTTTGCAGTGGGGGTTGTATGGTCCATATATTGGCTTGACAGAGCTGGATGTCCAAATTTCAAAAGCACTTTTAGAGAATATTACAGGCATTTTTATCTGCATGGACAGAAAAATAAGCAAGAAAAGATGGAAGACATATTTGAATCAAGATCCAAAGTAAATAAGATAACAACGCGGATGATGAAATTTGAAAGCAGACAAGACGGAAGAAACTAAGTATTTGTTGTATTGCCTGACATACATCCAGGGCCATTTAATCCAATAGGTGGGAGTTAATCTTCCTCATAAACTATTCAATTTCTTTCAAAAAAATGCAATAGTGGGCTACATAGTATTTCTGACCACTCATTAGAATTTGCCTACAATCTCGGAAGTCAGCAAGTATCGCTTGAATCACTAAAAAATTCAATTTATTAAAAATAGTGGCAATGAGTGTAGATGTTGCCTTTACAAACAAAATCAAAATGATTTCACATTGACTTGTTTTTAAATTCCTCAATACTAGCGTATTCATGATCATTTCAAAAAGATATTAGTGGGATGGAGGACTTACCTTATCCAATTCGAGGAAAAAGTCGAAGAATATGTAAAAAGAGGCAGGATTTTCTGACATCATGATTGTTGATGCACATAATGCACTAGGAAAGAAGATTTCTTCAGAAGAAGAAACGATCCTTTGTGATCTTGCGTTATCTTCTTTGGAAAAACTAAAGAGAGTCTAAAAATATCATTCCTACAGAATTGGATACGCCAACTCTACAGGGGGTCCAGAATTCAAATTTATTGAATTAGGTGGAGTACGGTATTGGCGTTCTGAATTTTCAAATTAACGATGATAATTATCTTATTGGTTGATCCGACGATTCAAACAATCTTGTTAACGGATTACGAGATAGAATTGTCAATGAATTAAATCAGCAAGGATTCTACATGTTAGAAATCTGCTCATCAGACACCCATTCTAGTTCTGGAAAAAGAACACGTTTGGGATATTATGCACTGGGAAATGTTACTAATTATGAAAAATTATTAGAGCCTTCAAAGATTTCTCAAGAGGCCGTATCCGTGCATCATCTTCAAGATTCTCATTTTGGATTCATATTCGCAAATAAAATTAATGGGAAGGAGATCAATTGATAATTATGCTGCCGCCTTAAATAGGTTCTTTGAGGATAACAAAGGTTTCCTAGGGATTACCGTAGTAGCGCATTATCATGTTAGTTATTTCATGAAAATATAAATATCAAGCAAGCTTGGATAATTTACTTCTTTTTCAATCGTTCTCTCTTTTGATAACACTATTGTACAAAATTTTTTCTATAGTCTTCAACATCAGCCGATATACCCTTTGAACCTAAAGCAATATTTGACATGCTAGAATTGCGGCATTAATGGAACTCAAGACACTGCAACACAAGCAACTGGAATTCCACTTGGCATCTGGACAATTGGACAGGAGAGAATCCACCCCATTTAGATTATGACTCACTATAGGGACACCTATAACTGGTAATGTAGTCAACGATGCAATCATACCAGGTAAATGTGCGGATCCTCCTGCTCCTGCGTGATAAATACCTTTGAGCCCCTCCTTCGCAGTTTTTGCATACGCGAACATCAGATCCGGGGTCCTGTGAGCTGAACACATTTCCATTTCATATGGAACGTGATTTTTTCCAAAAATTCTGACGCCTGAATCATAACTTTTAGATCCGAATCACTTCCCATAATAATTCCAACAAGTGGTTTATTTTTCCTGCTTATTTCCATGCGGTTTCCTCTACTTTTAACAAATTCCTTACTGTATTAGCTTCTAGATAACGCTTCCTCTACGTTTTCTTCTTGCAGTTATGGTAAAATGGCCTAATTTTCGTTGTGGTTTTGTTATCTTTTTTCCCATAGAAATGTTACTTGAAGACCAGGAATGCAGTGAAGGCTTTTTCAATTCCTTTAAAACAATCATGCTCCTGTGTGTAGTCAGGTATTCCGCTAAAATGTTCATCACAACCACAGGAGACATCAATCTTGGTTTTGGCCAATGGCAGACCAAGCATGGCACTGTATGTTGTTAGCCTGAACTGGAGACACACTGCATGCTCCTCGATTGAAAAATGTCCAGAGTTGTGGGTTCGTAGGTGCGCTATTTCTGTTTATCATTACATCTGTTGCCTTTGAGAAACATTTCGATACCGGAAATACTCCTACACCTTTCAAAGAATCAACAACCCTCTCTGCTATCAACTTTTGGCTTCTCGGAATCGACTCTGCTACTGATGTTTGCTTGAACGATATGGTATCCAAAACAGCAGCTGGAAGTGAATGTTGCGGTGCTACTGGAAAAGATACTATATGTCCAACGCGTAGTCACGAGCAACCATAACAGATACTTCCTTTGTAAAATGGATGAATTTTTCTATCATGCATCTTCTCCCCTTCAAAATACTGAATCCCTCTTTTCCACATCACGCAGAGATTTTGACCAGGAAATTCCCTCTACCGTCGTAGGAATCTTCACAGGCTTTTTAGCACTGATGGATAACCGAATTCTCTCGCAAATTCTTTTTCGCTTGTTCAACTGTTGTGAAACTCCTTCAAATTCTGGAACTTGAATTCTATTCTCTTAGGGAATCTCTTTTGTCTTAGCTTTACTTTGAGCTGTATATACTAGAAGCTGGATGAACAGCATACCTCTGTTGATTCCAGATCTTTAGAACTGAAGAATTTGCAAGCTTCACTCTCAAAGGTACAATACATCTGAATTGCTTCTGCCAAGTTTAATAATCGATTTTTCTATCCTTAAAAATCACTAACAATCATTTGATCTCAAGCAAATAGATGCAGGCAGGACAATTCATGCCAGTGATCTAAATACACAACATTTAGTGACACTCCTTTTGCCTCCATTCCGATCATCTTACCGAGTTGTCCTCCTTCCTATTATTCCTAAACGGTAATATCATTAGAAAGAGTTCAGATTTGTCAAGCGAATGTTTCATCGGATAAAAATACAAAATTTATTGAAATTTAAAGTATGTATATTTGCTTTCAAACTTTAAAAGTCCGTAGATCTATCTAATTGACATGGAAAGTCTTAAGGGAAAAGTTGCTATTGTAACAGGTGCAAGGTGGAGGGGGTGGGGTAGATCTACAACTGAACTGCCCTCGGTTAATGAAGGCTGATAAAGTGACCCTGGTTGGCAGAGATCTGTTCAAAATTGACACAAAGGTTATTTCTCAGACACTGATAAGAAGCAACGATTCACCGGCAGGAAGTGCAGACATCACCAAAGAGGCAGAAGTGCCAAACGTTATTGAGCAAACTATATCATCCTTCGATACTGCGGGACATTCTTGTAAACAACGCGTGGAGGTCCTAAACGATTATCCAATTTCACTTGTCACCTTATGAGTGAAGATCACTGTGGATGCATCTAATCTCCGCTAAATTTGATAGGTACTTCTCAGATAACCAAGGCTGTTTTCGGCCAATAATCATGGAAAAAAATTGAAGTATCGTTAATATCTCTTCGTTACTAGGGAATACGCAAATCTCCAAATGTTCCTCTGTCCACTTATGGCGCTACTAAAGCTGGTATCATAATGTTTACAAAAAAGTATAGCAGTAGAAACACGGACCATTGGGTATTAGATGCAATCGTGTATGCTGTACTCATCGCTACAATAAGAAGTTCCTATGATAGAACCTTATTTTGCAAGATGAAAAGTCTAAAGAGCTTTTCTGCTTGAATCGTCATTTCCATTAAGGAGGACAGGGAAATACTAGTGACATTTCTCGTGAGCAAAGCTGTTTGATCTATGTTCGTGGATGATGCAAATTGGATTTACTGGAACAACTTTTGACTATTGATGGCGGCTTTTCTGCAAAATAAGTAAAGACAAAATAAAATATCATTTTAATAGACTAGGATTTAACCAAGTCAGATTTTTTCTGTTTGATTAATGGATTACCTCTCAACTATTATTTCATGAAAATTATCTGTTCCAGGGTCAAGAGAAAGTATTATTACGAATGATAACTTTCTATTCTCATCAGTTATAGGGATGGTAGCTCGGAATAAGTTTGGAATAATGTGAACTTGCGTCATTATGTCTTGCCCAATAATACTTCCCACCTAAGCCTGGTAAATTGTCTGGTGCTTGCAGAATTGCATATTGAGCTCTTCTTCAGAAGAGAGTACGGCCTGATACCCCCACAGTACTAATATGTAATCATCATGCCATCTTCATTTGTAATCCCCGCAGATCTAATTGATGAATCAAGTTTAATTATCTCTTGACATAACATCTGAATACCGAATTTTTCAACGTAAAAATTTAGCATTCGGTAATTTTAATGTCATGATTTCATGTTTTCTTCTTTTTCTCTAAAATTTCCAGCAGATCCGGCATTGTACTGTCGGGGAAAATGACTTCGTTTAAAGTTGGGAATTACAAAGTAAAACTATTCTTATCATGAACCCATCATCCCTGGCATTTTGATAGGAGTAGGTATGCTGTCGTGATTATGTTTATTCCATTGTGCCTGCCGTGATTCTAACAAGACAGTTACTTCCCTGGTGGTGAGAGGCGAAATTTTTCTCCCGGATTGATAGATTGTATTGTATCGTTTTTAATACCGTAATCAACAACAACATGAGTCACTGGTAGTTTTCCTATATTAGTCAGCATAATCCTGCTGTTTGTGAAAAGAGTTTGATCTTCTCTCATGGCGTCGACCCCCAATGAATAGTCAGGACGTTGATACTATTGAATAATTAGATATGAAAAGAAGACAGAGAAACAACCCTGCAATGCAGATGAAAAGTAAGATTTAGTCTTTTCATTTCAATTTAAATTAGTTGAGTTTACAAATATTTAAGTAGTTTAGTAAAAACTAGTTGGGAATAGGAATTTTAGAATCCCTGTTTTTAATTATCGTAAATTTTATCTTCAATGTCCCCTTTATTTCAGCACGAGTTTTGAAAGCAGGTCTTTATGCCTAGGGGTTTGTAACTCCCCGTTGAGACGCAAGAAAAACACAATTCTTTTTCATCTATGACCAATTGCCTGTGCCAACGTAATGGTATCATTGTAGATTACTTTGTCTGCACCAATACTTTTTGCAACTGCAAATCCAATGCTACTATTCCCTTGCTCTTTGATTCTGAAACGCCAAGTACCATCTTGTGATGGAAAATCAATTCCTGCATAACAAGGATATTTTTATAGGTGGAAAAGTGACTATAAGTGATATCTTTGATGCGCCCGCTGATCGAAGAATCTGTATAATAGATTTTGAACTTGTGCCTCTGACTATACTATCGTCGATTACCACTGCATGTTTTTTCCTCTTATAACTTCTGGTATCGGAACAATACCCTTGTTAATTTCAATCCTCTCACCATGATATGGTTCAACAAACTTCCTCATAGAACCTTTTTCGATATCTGTCTTTCAATAATCCCCTCTTCAAAATGAATCCCTATAATTCTGCAGCATATCCCAAAGCGGCGGGTCTTGCTGAGTCAGGAACTGGAATGACAACATCTGCATCATATACTCGGATATTTTCTTGCCAAGTAATGACCCATTTTTTTTCTTGCTTCATATACATTAACTCCTTCAATAATACTACTTGGATGGGCAAAGTATGTAAATTCAAAGGCACAATGTGAATGATACTCACTAGTAGAAAATTGTTGTCTTTCTATCCCATTTAAGCTTAAGTTTTAATAATTCTCCAGGTTGGATATCTCCGAGAAGTTTACCACCTACGGTATCAATGGCACATGATTCAGGTAGCTATCATGCTATGTATTTGATTCTTCGATATGTCCTAACACTAATGGTCTGAATCCGCGTGTATCACGGACGGCATAAACAGATCCGTCATCTGTTAAAAGTGTAAAGCAAAAGGAGCCTATCATTTCTTCCCTTTAATACACATCAGCGCTTGAATCATATTATCATTCTTTTCGAAGATGCATCATCAATCTTTGTGCTGCCAGCAGAGTATCGGTCATTGTCTGAGAAGCGAAAAGTGCATCCTCCAACCATATTGGATAATTCTTCTACATTGGCTATAGTTCCGTTATGTGCTATACAAAGATCTTTGTCTTTTAATGGCTGTGCATTGTCTAAATTACTTTTACCGAGTGGTAGAATATCTGACATGTACCAATGGCTGCATGAGAGTTGAATTTTCCAATGATATTTCTAAAATTTCTTGAGGCAGAAACCAAGCCTAAGTTTTTGTATGGAGATTTTGAGGGGTACTGGTGAATCCCCACGACTCTTGACCTCTCGTGCTGTAGTGCTCGCAAAGAATCAAGCACATACGGTATCACATTATAGCTATCCAGTGAAAAAAACCAACAACACCACAATTTTCATGGACCATGTAGTGATCATTTCTTCGGTATGGATTTAATTAAAATTTACTCCCACATAAATTCGTGACTAAGTTCCATCCATTATGTGATTAATTGTATTGTAGCTATAGGCCAGGTCATTGACTGGTAAATTTATTATTTCTTTACGAGAATAATGTATATTCAAAATCTTGGTGGTTTCGACTTCTCCTATTTCAGAAAAGCACACATCTTTTACTTCTCAATATCTCCCTTTACCCTGTCTGGCTGCTTACTGCCTATTATGAATCTGGAATGACTCTCGGAAAGAGCAAGTAGTCATGGCGTGAGCAATTATTTGGAATTTTTCCAAATCAATATCTATTCCACGTTGCCAGAGATGGCTAATTCAGCCAATGCTGTCCAATTCCGCCCTTTGGAACAGTCATGCGCGAAATCAATCAATCCATGTTGGATTAGCGCCAATACCACCGAGTTATTTTTCTATCGATCTCTAAATCTACCTTTGGCCGTTCCCGTATCCTGAATATCCAATTGAGTCAGTATATTCAGTTCCACCCAATTCCTCATATGTGTTTTTACCCAAAATAAACAATGTATCGCCAAAAGTTGGAAATCACACTTGGTAATGTGCGATCTATCTTTAATCAGGCCTATAGTTCCAATTACTGGTGACGGTTTAATTGGAGAACTCATTGTTTCCATTATAAAAAGTCTAACCTCTCCGCCCACCACAGGAACTTTCATATAATTACAGAAATCTATAATTGCTTCTACTGATTTCCTGAATGTCCAATAGATTTGGGGATTTTCAGGACTGCCAAACTGAAGATGATCTATAATTCCAATAGGTTCTGCACCCGTCATACGAACATTTCTGCATGCTTCGGACAAACATCCTAAGGTTCCAAAATAAGGATCAAGATAACAATGTTTGGAATTTCCGTCTAATTTGACAGACACATATTTATTGTCATTTACTCTGATAACTGATGCATTTGCACCAGGTTTTTATAACAGTCCTCAGTCCAACCTCATGGTCATATTGTTGGAAGACCCAATCTTTGTTACCAATATTTGGATTTGACAGCAAATCCTAACAAGATACTATTGTAATCCCTTTACCTTGTATATCTCAATACCCTTTTTGTCCTATTCAGATAACTTGGCTTCTTTGATTTTCTATAACACAATGGAGCATTTACCATCAAGTCACAAGAGATATTGGCGATTGATTTACCTTGAAAATGAATATTGAGATTATCGTGGCCATGTACTTTTACCAATAATTGAATACGTTATACCATATTTGTTGAATATCTCCTTAAATCTAGATAATTCCTTTCCTATTTATTATGTAGACCATTCTTTCTTGCGATTCAGAAATCATTATTTCATTTGGTGACATATCAGAACTTTTGTATGAACCGCAGCCAAGTCAACTTCAAACCCTTTCTCAACTAGATGAGACATTTCAGATAAACAACACGATAATCCTCCACCTCCAGGTCCTTTATTGCGTTAATACAGTTGCTTTTAGACGCCTCAATTGTGGCTTCAACTAACAATTTTTCCAAAAATGGATCAGAATTTGAACTGCGGACCTATCTTCTTTATCGTCTAAGTAATTTTGAAGCAAAAAGATGCTCCTCGAATTCCATCTTTACCTGTAGGATTACCAGCAAGTATACATCTGATCACCCCTCATCTGCATGATTCGAAATAATTTGAGCTCTTTTCCCAAGACCTATTGCCGCAACATCTACCAGACAGTAATCTTCAAAGGAATCATCAAACTCAACCTCTCCAGCACACAGTAGGACACCAATGCAATTGCCATAATCTGCAATCCCCTTTACAACGTTTTTAAATAACCATTTTGATTTTGATGTCTTATTCTCATCATTCAGTGAGGAAAATCGTAAAGCATCAAGTAAGGCAATTGGCCTCGCACCCATTGAAATAATATCCCCTTATAACTCCACCCACCCCGGTAGCAGCTTCCTCCATACGGTTCAACTGCAGATGGATGGTTATGACTTTCTATGTGAACAGTAATAACATCATCATCTCCTATTTCCAATACCCTGCGTCATATCCTGGGCCAACAACTACTCTTTTACCATGCGACGGTAATGATCTTACATATTTTTTAGATGATTTATATGAACAATGCTCAGACCATTCGGCATCTATCATGTCAATTTCTAATAAATTAGGCCTTCTGCCTAATTTTTTTTGTAAATAAGTTTCTTCCCTTTCTTGTTAGCATTCTATATCAATTAAATCAATTCTTTATGTAAGAAGATAAAAAAATTTTTAACGATAGAAATATCAGTCCTGCATTGCTTTTTTTTTTGGTCGGGTGATAGGATTGGTTCTGATGCACGTTCAGGATGTGGCATGAGTCCCATGACATTTCCTTTTTCATTACAAATTCCGGCAATCATTTCAGTGGATCCATTTGGATTTTGATCTTTATATTTGAAAACAACCTGATTATTTTCGTAAAGATCATGAAGTTTATCATCGCCTATGACATATCTGCCTTCTCCATGTGCAATAGGTATACTGATCTTATCATTTACTCTGAATAAATTCGAAAAGGGGTGTTAACATTCAACACTTCCATTTCCAACCACTTGCAAGAAAATTTTAATTTAACATTTTTTATTAGTGCGCCAGGTAGTAATCCAGTCTCAACGAGTATTTGAAATCCATTACAAATTCCAAGAATTGGTAAGCCCTCTTCTGCCTTTTTCTTTATTGCTTCCACTATTGGGCTTTGGAGCACTATTATAACTCCTGCGCGCAGTCTATCTCCATAAGAGAATCCACCAGGTAATATTAGAGCATCATAATCATCTATTGATTTTTCCATATGCCACACATATTGAGCACTTCATCCTATGACATCATTCAAGACATGATGTATGCGCTCACAATACTTCCTGGAAAAACAACTATTCCTAACTTCACCTAGAATCTACCTTAACTGTGTTTGGACTAGTAATTTTAATTTATTTGTAATGTCAGACAGAATTTAGTTTAATCTCAATTAAAACATAAGACCATTAAGAGTAATATCTGGGACTTAGGTTTTTATTTTGATGATTATTAAGATTGAATATTGAACGATAGAGCATAGGATATAATGACAAAGGGAACGTCATATCAATAGATGATGAAGGGATTACGGCGAACGAAGCGGCAAAAATTATGACTGAAAAGCGTATAAACTCTCTTATCGTCGAGAGGGCAAACGTTCCTATCGGTATAATCACTGAAAAAGATTTTGTTAAAAAAATCTGCTACCCAAGGATTTAATATGTTCAAAAGTTGAAGGTGGGCACGATAATGTCAAAAATTCAAACTTACGCTAGTCCTGACACATCCAGTTGAAGTATGCCGTGCAAGGATGGTCAATCATAAGATGCGTAGGTTTGCCCATGCTGACGGATGGAAAAAGTAGTTAATGGTATAATCAGTGTTTACTGATTTGGCAAAACAATTGAGAACAATATTATTAGTAGATGGAATCTTGTCAGGAGGAAACTTGAGAATAAAAAGAAAAAAAAAAAAAGAAACGATGGTAGGTAAAAATATAAAAGTTACAAAAGTTCATTTGTTCTGAGTATGAAAAAATTCCTCGCCTCTTCTTTAATTGTTATGTCACTCGCAATTATTCTACAAAGGTAATTTGTTATATGCACAGCCATCATTGAAAAGATCTAGCAACCTTAGGTCGAAGACCATTTAGTGAGTGGTATTTCATCTCCTACCGGCATGTTATTCCTGGATAAAGAAATAATATTATCGTCTTAGAAAAAGATGGAAACGTCAGGCTCGTTAGCAATGGGGGATGCTGCAACCACAACCGTTACTATCCCTAAATGTTGACACTAAGAATGAACGTGGATTATTAGGAATAGAAAGAGTGGGTGAAAATATATTCTTGTATGCAACTGTAAAGGATGGTCAAGTTGATAAATAGGATTATTCAAAATTACTTTATCGAGACTTGGGCCAGAAGCTGACTCATCAAGGGTATTTAAGGATCTTCCAGGAACACCCGCTACCAATCACCAAGGCGGGAAACTGGCTGTAAGTAGTGATGGATATCTTTATTCTGTAACTGGAGAGTTGCAACAGGAAATGGGAAAGATCAAAATAATATAATAAATGAGGTCAGGATCCAGACTTTAGTGGGGCAATTTTAAAAAAATAAACCCAAATGATGGATCACGCCCAACCCACAATAATCCTTTCAAAGGTGATCTTAGTTCCAGCAGGTCCGGTGAGGTGGTATCCGACCCTATGGAATGGCAAATGGTGCCGGGCTGGGGGTGAGATCCAGTTACCGGAACCTTATGGGATACGGCGTGGAGAAAAATCCACGCTGACGAGATTAATATGATTACACCTGGATTTAATAAGTGGCTGGAAACTAGCAATGGGACCAATTTCGAGATAGCCGGAATAACACAAAGGACTTGAAAATGGCTACCAAATTCACATTATAAGGATCAGTGCTTCGGACTTTGTAGATTCTTTTGGTATTACAGATATTGAATTTCTTAATTCAGATAAATTGGGTGATAAGAATATGCAAATAATGCATTCGTGGGGAGATTATGGACATGGGAAATCTTTATAGATTTCAGTTAAATAACGAGAGAACTGACTTTAAGTTAGATGCACCTGGATTGGCTGATCGTGTAGTCGAAAGTCAATGGGGACCTAGAATCGATAATATTTGGAAAAGGTTTTGCAGGAATAACTGATATAAAGACGGGGCCTGATGGATATCTTTATGTTCTGTCTTTTAATGATGGAACAATTTATAAGGATTAGTTAATACCAATATGGCGAATTTAATTGCAATAGTTGCCAAATCATCCAGTATTCATTTACCTATCATTTTTATTGTTTTATTCAGCGCATTAATTGTCAATTTGAAGAATTTTTATTTTCTGTCCTGCAATAATAGCATTTAATATCTTTCTACCGCTATCAGACCTCTTGTCTATTTTGATTCTTGATTTCTTTCCACCTGATTTGCACACAAATAAATTCATCATCGATAATGCAAATTTACTTTTGTTACCAATTTGTCGTCTTCAGTCCTGGACTTTTATGATAACTCCATTGCCCGACTCACGTTTATTTGAAAGTATACCTCTTTGCCAAAGAGTAGGAGTTTTCATTTCTACATCTATTCTTGTACCAAGCATATTTTCAAGAAACACATATGGGTTGATCCACCTTTTCCAATTGTTCGAGAATTGTGTCCTAGCTGGACCTTGGTTCTACACTTTATTGGCTGATAAAGATGGATATCTCTGGATTCGGATCAAAAACGCCGTATTACGTCCTTTTATCTTTTGGTTCAAAGCTTAAGTTTATAGATGTTGTTTTTGATTAGTATCGCTATCAGGTCAACGGGCGCAGTGACGTTTTCTTCACCAAATGTATAAATCTCATATTCTAATACTCCTGTCCTACGAAAATCTTTCCCTTCTACTACGGGCCTGTAGCAAGATCCACCTCAGTCATCTTATAAGGTAAGCTTGACCGTCAGTGAAATTTCATAAACCTTCTTGACCATTCCGGCGTCCCATGAAGATAATCGTTTGTCCAGAATTTGCGGTATCATCCCTAATTCGATTCTGCCAATAAATCTCTGCATGCGTCCAAGGGTTTTGCTTGCATGAATTACTCCTATCATGCCGACTCAATGGCTGAGTTTCGTGTCAGAAAATACCCGAAAGTCTCTATATCGTCTTATTTCATCAAATATCGTATAGTCCAGGACGTACGAGCAGCAAAATGTCCAACAGCATTTTCGAAACTTCCCTCAAGCGGTCCATATTGGGTTACCTCTTTTTGAGTACTTTGCAAATCTCTAGGCGATTCCAATGTCTTTTTTTACAATCTCTTTTTTTGTGTAACATAAAATTCGGCAAGACTGCTTGCCAGTGTACTCTTGCCAGATCCGGGAGGTCCACTGCGATAATAATTCGCTTCCGCATCTGAAGTCAAATCCAGAGGCCAATAATTTTTCAAAGCAGTCCGTAATCTTCTAATGCCAACTTTGCTATTGGTTTTACGATGGTAATTTCTTGCCCATTTGAAAAGGGCTCTTTTGTTATTGCAATTCTATATTTCTCCAACTGGATGACGGTTGCTCCATCCTTGATAATTTCGTGTGAATCCTTTTCTTGATCGTGATCGCTCTAAAACTTCCTTTATAATTTCATCAACTTCTTCGAGGCTGTGAGTCTTTTTCCTTCCAAACGCACTGAGTTTTAAGTTACCAGGGACACCTTTTTTGCAAATGGACCAAGTGCGCTTCCTTTAGATGAACACTCACATTGTATCATTATCCAAAATATTTTTCAAATTGCAATTTTGAATCTTCTTTAGAGGAACTAATATGAATTGACTTTTATTCGTGTGCTTCAGATACCAAGTGTTGAACGTAGTCACATGTTATCAATGTAGCATCATTCTCTAAAGCTTTCTTATCTTTTACTTAATAGCATCCCAATTCTTCCGTGTTTGGCCAACCTGATTTCTTCAATTTGTTGGTCTGGTTCCGCTCAAATCCCAGACTTATTTTTCTAAACTCGCATTCATCCCTTATTCCTTTTATTTCAAGTAATCCTTCTAATCCATGTGACTTATTCATCGATGCCTGCGCCTGCAGTTCGTCCAAGAACAGCTTATAGGAATTATTATCTGGCTGTTTTTGTTTGATTTTATTTTGTATGATTTCTGGAACATTGCCGTTGATGATTACACTGGTGTCTCAGAGCGAAGGTATCGAGTCATCTAAAATAGTGTATGTCTTTTAGATTAATGTGTGTTTGTTATTATAAAATTGGAAAAATAAATAGCTGCAAATTGCCCGTTTTAGTTACGATTATCATCATGATTCATCAACATAAATTATGGTTTGATTGTTTCCGCTAGTTTGTGAGAGGATACTTAATATCAATTTAGTAATTTTTTTCATCATCTGGTTGACATCCCTCTATGTTGCCCGGCCCAGCAATGCTGGTATTGTCTTATATTTGATTTTACTTAACGTCTCATAACTCTTGATTGACACGGTTGCATTGAAGAGGGTCTAAGAGCCCCACGAAATATTCCCGATCTTTTTGCACGAGCAACTCCGCTTATTTTCTGTCTCCCTATGGGAGAGTCCGGCCCGACGACAGTTGTTGATCCCTTCGAACCTTTGGAATAGAGACGGTTTTCACTTACTGCCCCTTCTGCAGAGACATCGTCCCCTAATTACAGATTCTCCTGGTTATCGAGTGCGGACTACCGTAACAGTAATTTTCCTGCAACGAGTCCCATTGCTTTCTTTTCAAGGGGACTTTAATGCTGCCCCGAAGATCAAATTCGCCAGTCAGCAAGAATTACTCCATCTATTGCAGAGAATTTATTACGAACTAGTTTAAAGAATTTTTTACATCATCCTCACTCGATGAATTTACAAAATGAGAAGTACCGGAACTCTTTATAGTGATCCAAATCTTTGGCATCTTTTGATGGGATCACCAATTGTTTTTATTTTATTTACGAGGGAATTTGCAATTAGTTTCGCACGTTTTATGATCTTTTTCCGATGATGAATTTATTATCAAAACAATTACTTTATCCGAGGTATCAATTTGGTTTTGGTGAATAAATGTTCCAATTATTGGTTTTGTGGGATAAAATACTCTGTCGTTTGGCACGATCTTTCCATTTAATAATTTGCTCATCTTTTCAGATGATAGGTTTAGCATTCCAGGCACTGCTTTACTTCTTCCTGAGAAAGAAATTCATTGTCAACTATCATTTTCTTTGGTATTCAGTTGTATTTTTCATAGCGATTTCCTGTGTTTTTGATAAAAGCATGTCTTGAGTCTTAACGTAAGTTTGAAGCTATCATCTTCATTTTTAATCCTTTTATTAAACACTTCTTTGTATGACTAAATCCATTTCCTTATTCACAGCAGTCTGGTTCTCCCCAGACATTCAAAGCCGTTGCAATGTTTTTTCTATTTCGATAGATGGTAATCCAGGAAGCCTCCGATACGTAAAAATTCTGCGAAGCTTGCCTTTTGGATATACGGTCTTGTAGATTCGATCCGAATGAACCCGGACCCGGATTGAGTCGCGACCGATTGAATACCATCAGGGACTAATTCCCAGGCAAAAGCTTCGGATAACCTGTTTTGGCCCCTTGCGCACCCTTGTGTAGGGAGTTCTGAATCTATATGGCCGCTGCTCATGCTTGTTTTCTTCACCAGCAGAAAAAGTAGATATAGTAATTACTTTAGAACCCCTTTTCCATATTTTCAATGCATTTTGAGGGTAAGTCCCAGTGTGCCTGACTAAAATGAATCATTACACATTCACTGAACTCAGGAAGAATTAGAGTTCGTAAAAAGCTTGCAGGGCCTGAAACTCCAGCATTGTTAACAAGAATGTCCACAGGTCCTATTTCTTTTGAAATTATGCTGAACATATTCTGTTGTTGATGTTTCATCTGAAACATCAACGCCAGGAAGTACGCCTAATTTTTCCTCGGCTTTCAGCATTGAGTGACTATGTTTTCTAATTCAGATTGCGTTTCTTCTAATGGTTCTTTTTCTTCTTCGAGTAAACCAATGCTTTGCACCATTTTTCAAGCAAATTTCTTTGCAATGAGCTTTGCCCTATTCGGTTCCACTACCGTGAGCTAATACAACCTTATTGGCAAATTTAAAATCTTTATCCGACTGTGGAGTCCATCCTGATTGAGCGCGACTTGATTGCATATTTAATGCACTATTAAATATAGTGAGCCTCGACACACTATATGATTTACAGAAATATGAAAAATTTTTTGAAAACCAGTAGCAATCAGCCAGTTTTCAGCTACAAATTTATTTATCAGTTGCAAAAATTACAAAAATGTATGAATCATGAAGCTTAAGCACTGCGGCTAGAATTCCGCAAAATTATCTATGAAGATGAGGAAGAATCTGAAACTACCAAGAGGTCAAGCCTGAATGAAATTTTTGCGTCACAAATGAAAAAAGAGTGGGTTAACCGTCAGAGACAATCCCCTTGGGTTCAGTTGAACTTGGAGCGTTGAGAGATTACTATAATAATGATAGTAGAGGTTTCTAATCCTCGGCAGATTACCACATCAGTGGCTGTATCAAAGATAAAGAGAGAGAAATAACCATGATCCAAATTATTCAAAAGAAGCTGATCGGGATTCTTGTTTTGGGGTTGATTTTCAGACTTTTATAAGAACAATAAGATTAACGACCCAAATCATCTAAGAATGATCTTTCATTTTTGTATATGAAAAGTAAAAGTAAGTGTCTGATATGATAGGTAAAGTCATTTCATGCTCTCCCACCAATCGAAACTAAGAAAATAAACTCTCCGAGGTTTCACTGATGTGATTGCTAATATAAATTGCTTCTTAACAGTAGTCGCCAATCTTCCAGCCAAAACTATTCCAGTAAGCTTGTGATATCTTGCTGATTGTCTACGACCTGCGCCAGATATGGTGCATGGTCAATTCAGGACCTTTGCTCATAGCACAGCAAAATCACAGCCAAGCTTGATCACCAGGAGAGACAATGTATCCTACAATCTCTTAACTTTTTGAATACGAGATGCTTTCTCTCCAGATGCACATGTTGTTTTCCTGCCAAATTTCTTTCATCTCCTTTAAAAAAATTATTACCACTGCTCCAGTGACATTTTCTTAAAAGGTACAGTAATTTTGAGTTCAACCAAAATAGCATCCTTCCATTCAATCGAGAATGAGAGGCGTTTCAAGTGAGAATTAATCCCACTTTTTGGGTTTCGTAGATCCCAAGAGGTTTCCCCATAATAGCCAAGAGAAAAAATTGACCTTGGATCATCAATATCCCATATTATGCTCAATTCTGCTCTCTCCTGCAGCGTGCCCGAGAAAAGGACCATTACATACTCAGAGCCAAGTATAGTTGAGAGAGTCTGACGCTGGCCTGACATTTATCTGCCAGTCCCTTCTCATTCCCCTCTACTGCGTCCCTTGGCCAGAAGAAGATCTTTTTGTATCTTCGGAATTTCATTCAAACTTAAATGCAACTTTTTCTGCAAGAGTTCTCGACTTTTCTCTCCCAATGTTTTTGTAGCCTCTCTTGTGCAAGTTCAATAGTGCTTGAAGGAGGTTTATACTTAGCGCCCTGGCCATTTCATTTAACTTAAAAATGGCCTCTGCAACCATATTTATTAGTCCACTGATATCCTCATCAAATTTGCCTTTTTTTTGAGGTGGTAATTTTTAATATTGGCCCGCAGTCTAAATGCTATTCCGGTGATAAATCCAGCTCTATATCATCACGAAATTATGTGGGCAGTTCTGAGAACATCCTCCCCTATGAGACCGGCGAGAGCTCCCAGTATCTGAAATTTCTCTAGTCATCTTTCTTCTAAGGTTCTCACCACTTCATACAGCCAGCATTTTCATTCTAACAAAGAGGATAATTCAGTTTCCCTGCTGGTTTCCCTTTTATTATGGAATCAGTAAGTGATGATAGAATCTCTTGCTGCATTAAGAATATGAGTAATTTCATCGTTGTTAAAACGGCCAGGGCCTTTCTTTTTAGCTACATGTGCGTCTAATTCTCAACGTTATGCATATGCAGATTAAAAACGATTCAGGCTGTTTTTAATCCTTTTCAAGTTGTTTTTTCCGTAAAGATGCAATTTAATGAAAGATTTCATTTGACAAAAAATGCTCTTGGTCTAGTAAATTCAAGAAATATATTTTTAGGAGGACATTAACTTGTCCTATTTGCCCACATCACTACGGTGAATGTGGTTACTGCCAGATCCAATCATCCCTGCTATCAGTGCACCTATTACTTTTGACACAGATTGACAAATTTTGGCATTGATGTGGCAAACCATTCCGCAATTCCAGGTAATAAAAGATAACCTACAAAGCCAATTCCAAATCCGATTAACTTGAGGAATATGAAAACTGCAAATCCCCTAGACAATTCTCTTGATCTCCAAACAGTTTATTTTTATTATCGTGATACTTCGGAAATTCGCGAGCAATTTTTGCAAAAAATGTATTAAATTGTGAATGTCAAAAAATGTGCATTTTATGCATCACTCATTTACTGTATACATTCGAATATCTTAAAAACTTGAGAACATGATGAAAATGAGACCCCAAATCCAAAGAAACCCCAGGTTATTACAGAAATTCAAACTTATTTAACCGGATATTTTTAGATACTAGAGTAATTGAGACTAATATTGGTGGGATTTGGGGTGGTTGGCCGAAGCTTTGTTAAATTGTTATTATCGCTTGCTCGACGAATCTATATAATGGCGTTATGGTATAAAGCCCAAAGTAGTTGCATGTGTGCTGATAAGGGAGGGAATAATAACTTGCAATCAAAGGGTTTGGATCTGGACAGATTGCTGAGTGTCAAAAAGAAAAAAGAAATCGGTTGTGCAGTATGGATCAATTCAGGTAATTGCATCTGGAATATTAGATGTTATAGAAAATAATATGGATGCAGAAGTAGTTATTGAACTGACTCCAACCAACATCACAGATGGTGAGCCAGGAAAATCCCATCATCACAGCCATGAAATCAGGTAAAAACGTAATAACAGTAAACAAGGGACCTCTTGCATTGGAATTTCCTTCGTTGATGGAATTGGCAGAATACAATAGAATTGAATTTAAATTTAGTGGGACTGTTGGAGGGGGGACGACCCAATACTAGAATTTGCCAAGAGATGTTTGAAAGGGGACAGAATCCTAAATTTAGAAGGCATCCTTAATGGAACAATCAAATTATATCCTGAGCAAAATGTATGAAGGGTTCGAATTTTCCCAAGCCCTCAAAGACGCCTCGGAGAAAGGGTATGCAGAAAAAGATCCGACACTAGATATTGATGGTTATGATGCTGTCGCAAAATTAGTAATTGCATCAAACTTGGTAATGATCATGAAATCAACAATGGTGATGTTCAGAGAACGAGAATTAGAGATGTGCAAAGCCATCCAGGTTGTCAATGAACGAAAAAAGGAAATGTCATAAAGTTAATTGCAAGTTGTGATGGAAAAAAAACTAGTCGTTGCACCAAAGCCAGTCTCTAAAAGGATCAATTTGTGTAGATGGTTACTCTCGCACGCGATTACATTTACTGTCAACATTCAGGCCAACAAACAATTATTAGCAAAGGAGCCGGTGGAATGGAAACTGCAGGGTTCAATCTTGCGACCCTGACCGAGGCGCTGCCCTGGACCGTCACGATCCGTGACGGTGACGACGCGGTCGTCGCCACCGGACGTGGGACTGGCACGGCGGTCGACTGGACGTGGGACGCGTCCGGCGACCCCATTCGGAGACTTCTCCTACGCGATCGAGGCAGGCCCCGACCTCCGGCCCGCTCGCGGGACGGTCCCCGGTCCGCCGCCGCTCGGAGGTGACGCGCCTGACCGCCCGCCCGCAGCGTGGTGACGCCGAACGAAGACGGCATCGGCGAGTCGACGTCGGTCTCCTTCGCGCTTCGACCCGCGTACAAGCGTCGCGGTCGAGGTCATCAACTCCTCGTCGAAGGTCGTCCGGACGCTCGCGAGCTCTGTTCTCGTACAGCGCGGGCAGGGCGAGCATGGTCTGGGACGGTCGAAACTCGTCCGGGCATCCGTCCAGGACGGCCGCTACCGCATCCGAATCACCGCCACCTCGCCGGGCCAGCAGGCCCGCAGGAGCCACGGAATCGTGGTCGACCGGGCGCTCGGCCACCTCGAGATCGCGCCGACGCCCTTCTCCCGAGGCGGCGACGGCCGCTTGGACTCGACCTCGATTGGCTTTCGGCTCGCCCGCCAGGCGGATGTCCGCGTGCGGATCACGGACGGCGACCGGTCGGTGGCAACCGTTCACGAGCTTGGGATGCTCGCAGCCGGCGCCGCGTCGTTTTCCTGGGACGGCCGCAACAGGAACGGGGTGGTCAGGGGACGGCGACCTATCGCGCGCTCGTCGAGGCGACGACGACGCTCGGGACCCGCACGCTCTCGGTTCCCGTCCGAATCGACACTCGCGCTCCGGCCGTCCGCGCACGTCTCGGCGCGCCATCGGAAGGACGGGCGCACCGCGGTGCGCCTCTGGCTGAGCGAGGCGGCGACGTGTCCGGCTCCGCTATGGCTCGCCGGAGCTCACCGGCCTTCGCGAGGTCCACGCGCCAGGCCGGCTACTCTCGCGTCACGCTTCCCCATGCCACGCGCGTCCGCGCTCAGGGGAGGACGCCGCTGCGAACGTCGGCGCCCGCGTGACAGTCAAGCTCGCGGCCTAGCGCTCGTACGCGATCTCGCCGGACTCGACGGCGCGCTGCTCGCCGCCCACGTCGACGACGAAGCGGCCGTCCCGGTCGATCTTGACCCCGACTCCACTCTCGCCGTTGACGGCGATCCGCCGGCCGCGGAGGAAGTCGCGCGAGCCGAGGCTGTCGTAGACGCCGTCGAGGCCAGCGCTCGAGCCAGGCGTCGTAGTTCACCTCGAGCCGCTCGAGGATCGCCGCGAGAAGCGCTCCGCGCTCGCGCTTGATTCCGTCGTCGTGTACAGGCTTGCCGCCGGGACGTTCGTGTCCTCGGGCAGGTCGTTGTCGCTCCTGGCTGACGTTCACCGCCCATGCCCACGACGACGCGGCCGCCGGCGGCCTCGGCCAGGATGCCGGCGACCTTGCGCCGGTTCAGCATGACGTCGTTCGGCCACTTGACCTGGACGGCGAGGCCCGACGGCTTCCTCGATTGCCTCCGCCACCGCGGTCCCCGCGACGAGCGAGAGCTCGGAGACGATCCGGTCACTCGGCCGGGCGCAGCGGGAGCGAGCAGAGGATTGCGGTGCCCGGCGGCGCGGTCCAGCTGCGCCTGGGAGCCGCCCGCGTCCACGCGTCTGCTCGTCGCAAAGGGCGAGCGCTCCCTCGGGCAGGTCGGCGCCGAGGAGCTCCTGCGTGGACTCGCAGCTCGCCTCGTAGACGTACGGATGACCGAAGCGGCCGGTCAGAAGCGGCTCCGACATGCTCCAGCGCAAGCGAGTCCTCCCGGGTCACTGCACTAGACTATCTCTGCCGTGCAATCGACAGCCGCCAAGCCTCTGCAAACCGAGTCCAGCCATCGGTCCCGCGGCTCATCCCTTACCGAAGCTCCGGATTCGGAGCTCGTGGACAAGGCCACGAACGGCGACCGGCGCGCCTCGACACGCTGGTCGAGCGCCATTCGCCGCGCGTCAACCGTCTTCGCCTCGCAGCTCTATGGGCGACCTCGAGGAGGCGAGTGGACGCGGCGCAGGAGTCACTCGTCAAGCGTCTGCACGCGCCTGCGAGCAGTTCCGCGGCGAGGCGCAGTTTGCGACCTGGCTCCACCGGCTCGTCGTGAACACCTGCCGCGACCGCATGGCGTTCCAGCGGGTGCGCCGCGCCGAGCCGCTCGAGTCTGGACGAGCATGCGACGTCGAAGAATCCCGATCCGTCGAGCGTCGCAGCGCTCACCGACCTCGCGCCGGACGTCGGCCGGACGCCCTCTCGCGCCTCGTCGGCCGACCAGCGGGTCGGCCGTCGTCCTGCCGCGATTCGTTCGGCCTCCTACGCCGAGGTCGCCCGGGTCGCGCGCATGCCCGTCGGCACGGCGAAGTGCTACGTCCATCGTGCGCGCGCCCGCCGTCGGACGCATCTCGAGGAGCTACGCGCGGGCATGACCGTCGCCCTGGGGGCGGGAGAGATCGAAGAGATCCTGCCGCACCGCGATCCGTTCTCTACTGCCTGGACGAAGTGGTCGGTGCTCGAGCCCGGCTCGCGCGTCGTCGCACGCAAGCTCGTGCGTGAGGACGAGTGGTTACCTCGCCGGCCACTTCCCGGCCGTCCGATCATGCCCGGCGTGCTCATCGTCGAGGCGATGGCGCAGACCGGCGCGGTCGCGGTCCTCGCCGACGAGGCCAACACGCGGCAAGCTCGCCCTCTTCGCCGGGATCGACGACGTGCGCTTCAAGCGGATCGTCGATGCCGGGAGACGAGCTCGAGCTCACCTGCGAGCTCGAACGGGTGCGCGGCCCGATCGGGCGCGGCAAGGCGACGGCGACGGTGGACGGCGAGCTCGCGGCACGTGCGCACGCTCACGCTTCGCCGTGACGGACGGCTAGGACGCCACTGTCTCGCGAACGTCTCCCAGAAACGGCGCGATCGGCATCACCGGCGTGGGCGTCCTACGTGCCCGAGCGGGTGATCACGAACGACGAGCTGCACGAAGCTCGTCGATACCTCCGACGAGTGGATCACCGAGCGCACGGGGATCAAGGAGCGCCGCATCGCCGATCCGGAGCCAGGCGGCGAGCGATCTGGCGCTCCCGGCTGCCCGACAGGCGCTCGGAGCAGCCGGGCTCGACGCGGCAGACGTCGATCTGGTCGTCGTCGCGACCGTGACGCCCGGACATGTTCTTCCCTCGACGGGCTCGCTGCTCGCATCGGCGCTCGGCGCCGCGATGCCGGCGCGCTACTGACCTCTCGGCAGGGTGCACGGGCTTCATGTACGCGCTCGCGCAGGCCTACGGCGCCGTGGCCGGCGGGCTGGCGGAACATGCGCTGGTCGTCGGGACGGAGACGCTCTCAAGATCACCAACTGGCATGACCGCTCGACTTGCGTCCTCTTCGGGGACGGCGCCGGCGCTGTCGTGCTCGAGCGGCGTTTCGGACGGCGGCTTCCTCGGCTTCGAGCTCGGCTCCGACGGCGAGGGCGGAAGGACTCTCTCGATCCCGGCCGGGCGGCTCGCGCAACCCTGTCGAGCGAGCGAAACCGTCGCACAAGAGATGCATTTCTGCAGATGAACGGCCGCGAGGTCTACAAGTTCGCCACGCGCGATCCTCGTCACCTCCGCCGAGAAGCTCCTCGGAGCGAATGCGGGCTCGACAGTCGACGACATCGACCTCTACATCCCGCACCAGGCGAACAAGCGGATCATCGACCACGCAGCGCCGGAAGCTCGGCATTCCCGAGGAGAAGGTCTTCGTCGAACGTTCAGACGCTACGGGAACACGTCCTCGGCTTCGATCCCGCTCTGCCTCGCGCGAGGCGCGTGGGCGAGGCAGGCTGACGAAGGGCACCAGCGTCCTCGATGACCGGCATGGGCGCCGGCCTCACCTGGGGCTCGGCATACACGGTCTGGAATGACGGACAGGCGGTCGCGTGAAGATCGCCTTCTGCTTCCCGGCCAGGGCTCTGCAGGACGTCGGCATGGGCCGGGCGATCGCCGCCAGGTTTCCTGAGGCCCGCGCCGTGTACGACGAGGCCTCGGAGGCGGTCGGCTTCGATGTCGCCGCGGCTCTGCTTCGAGGGCCCGATCGAGAGAGCTCACAGCGCACGGACGAAGCAGCAGCCCGGCGCTCGTCGCGACCTCGATCGCGTGCCTGCGGGCCGTCGGCGCCGCTCGGGATCAAGCCCGACTTCGTCGTCGGCCACTCGGTCGGCGAGTACTCGGCCCTGGCTGCGGCGGAGGCGCTCGCGATCGGGACGCGATCGCGCTCGTACGCGAGCGCGGGCCGTGCGATGGCCGAGGCGGCGGGAGAGCATCCAGGCGCGATGGCCGCCGTCCTCGGCCTCGAGGACGCGGTCGTCGAGGAGCTCTGCGCCGGGATCGAGAACGTGTGGCCGGCGAACTACAACTGCCCGGGCCAGATCGTCGTCTCCGGCGAGAACGCCGCGGTCGACGAGCTGCTCGACGAGCGTCCGCCCGAGGCGCGGGCGCGCAAGACCGTGAAGCTTCGCGTCAGCGGCGCGTTCCACAGCTCCGCTCGTCGAGGGCGCGGCCGACGCGCCTGCGCCCGGCGCTCGAGTCGGTGACGCTTCCGCGAGCCGGCGACGCCGTTCATGTCGACGGTGACCGCGCGCGATCGAGGACGGCGCAGCGCATCGTCGACCTCCTCGTCGAGCAGCTGACGGGGCCGGTGAAGTTCACGCAGGCCGTGCGCGAGCTGATCGCCCAGGGCGTCGACGACGTTCGTCGAGATCGGCCCGGGCCAGGTCCTGAGCGGCCTTCTGCGGCGGTGCGACCGCTCGCTGCGAGACGGTCTCGGTCGGCGACCCCGAGTCGCTCCGAACGCTGCAGGAGACGGCTCTCTGCCGTCTGAGCGCCTTCTGCGTCGCTCGAGGGCAAGGTCGCCCTCGTCACCGGAGGCTCGCGGGGATCGGAGCGGCGATCTCACGGGAGCTCGGCGCGCGCCGGCGCGAAGGTGGCGGTCAACTACCGCTCCGACGAGGCGGCCGCGGAGACGATCGCCGGCGAGAGTCGGCGGCATTGCCGTGCAGGCCGACGTCTCGGTCGGCCGGAGGAGGCCGTCGCGCTGGTCGAGCGGGTGGAGTCAGAGCTCGGCGACATCGACGCGCTCGTGAACAACGCGGGCGTCACGCGCGACACGCTGCATCGCGCGGATGAGCGACGAGGACTGGCGAGACGGTCATCGACGACGAACCTCGCGCGGCACGTTCAACACCGTGCCGCGCGGTCGCGCGAAAGATGCTGAAGCGCCGCGCCGGGTCGATCGTGAACATCGTCCTCGATCGTCGGCGTCGCACGGCAATCCGGGCCAGGCGAACTACTCGGCGTCGAAGGCGGGGATCATCGGCTTCACGAAGGCGCTCGCGCGCGAGCTCGGTTCCGCGGCGTGCGCGTGAACGCTGATCGCGCCCGGCTACATCAAGACCGCGCTGACCGACGTGCCTCCCGAGGAGATGCGCCGGCTCATCCTCACGAACACCGCCGCTCGGCCGTCTCGGCGAGCCGGAGGACGTGGCGCGTGCGGTACGCTTTCTCTGCTCTGACGAGGCCGCGTTCATCACGGGCGAGGTGCTGCTCGTCGACGGCGGCCTGGGGATGTAGGGAGGATCGGCATGAGCACGAACGGACGCAGGCGGGTTGTCGTGACCGGAGTCGGCGCTGGTGACGCCGCTCGGGAACGACGCCGAGACCTTCTGGGCGAACCTCACCGCGGGCAAGAGCGGCGCGGCGCCGATCCAGCAGTTCGACCCCTCCGACTTCGCCGTCCATTTCGCCTGCGAGCTGAGAGGACTTCGAGCCCACCGACTGGATCGAGCACCGCAAGGCGCGGAAGCATCGACCGCTTCGCGCAGATGATCGTCGCGGCCGCCCGCATGGCGGAGGCCGACTCCGGGATCGAGATCGAGCCGGAGACCGAGCGCATCGGGCGTCTCCGTCGCGACCGGGATCGGCGGCCTCAAGGCCGTTCCAGGACTGCTACGACCAGCTGCTCGGAGCGCGGCCCCGATCGGGTCAACCCGTTCTCGATCCCCGCGATCATCCCGAACATGGGCGCCGCCTGGGTCTCGATGGAGCTCGGCACGCGCGGCCCGCTCTGGTCGAAGTGCACGGCCTGCGCGGCCTCCAACATGGCGATCGGCGAGGCGCTCGACGACGATCCGGCTCGGCCGCGCCGACGTCATGCTCGCCGGCGGCACCGGAGGCCGGGATCACGAAGGTCGGCATCGGCGGCTTCGGCGCGATGCGCGCGCTCTCGCGGCGGAACGACGACCCGAGGCGCGCGAGCCGGCCGTTCGACGCCGAGCGCGACGGCTTCGTCATGGGCGAGGCCGGCGGCGTCGTCGTCGCTCGAGGAGCTCGAGCACGCGAAGGCGCGCGGCGCGAAGATCTACGCCGAGCTGGTCGGCTACGGCATCTCCTCCGACGCCCAGCACATCACCGAGCCCGATCCGACCGGCGCAGCACCCGCGCGCGCGCGATGCACGATGGCGCATGGACGACGCCGGCGTCGGCCCGGACGACATCGGCTACATCAACGCCCACGGGACCTCGACGCCGCTCGGCGACGCGAGCGAGACGCGCGTGATCAAGATCGCGCTCGGAGAGGAGAAGGCCCGCAAGACGCCGATCTCGTCGACGAAGGGCGCGACCGGCCACTGCCTCGGCGCCTCGGGTGCGATCGAGGCGATCACGTCGATCTTCGCCGTGCAGCGCGACGTCGTCCCGCCGACGATCAACTACGAGTATCCCGATCCGGAGTGCGACCTCGACTACATCCCCAACGAGTCGCGGCGAGTGGAAGACCGACGTGCGCGCTGTCGAACAACTTCGGGTTCGGCGGCCACAACGCCTGTCTGGTCATCAAGAAGTTCAGGGCTGAGCCTCGTGGCTGACGAGCGCTGGGCCACATTCGACGTGCTACGGCACGCTCATCGACTGGATGGGCGGGATTCGCGCGCGAGCTCGCGCGGCATCTGGCCGGAGAGGACACGCGACCGAGCTGCTCGACCGCTACCACGAGACTCGAGCCACAGGTCGAGGAGGGCCGCGCGATCCCTACCGGGAGGTGCTCGCGGGAGGCACTTCGCCCGCCTCGCCTCGAGGAGGGTCTGACCGTTCCTCCCGAGGAGGAGGGCGCTCTCGGCGACGCGCTTCCGTCGTGGAAGCCCGTTCCCGAGGTTCCACGGCGCTCTCGCCGACCTGCGGAGCCGCGGCTTCAAGCTGCGATCCTGCTCTCGAACACCGATCCCGAGTTCCTCGCCGCCTCTGCTCGAGCGCATCGGCGTGCCGGTGGACGGCCGGGTGACCGCGGCCGACGCGGGCTCCTACAAGCCTGCGCCGGGACACTGGGAACGCTTCTTCGAGGCGCTACGGCGCGGAGCGCGAGCGCCACGTCCACGTGGCCGCGAGCCTCTTCCACGACATCGCGCCCGCCGACGAGCTCGGCCTCCGCGCTGTCTGGATCAACCGGCTGGGCGAGACAGAGCGACCTGCCGCGCGCTGGCGAGCTGAAGGACCTCTCCCGGCTTCCCGACGTGCTGGACGAGCTGGTCCCAGCTACCTTTTAGCCGTGTCGACACCTCCGGGCGCGCTGCCCCGATTGCCAGGACGCTGACCGCGGTGGCTCTCGAGGAGCGGGAGTACGAATGCCACTCCTGCGGACGCACCTTCCTGCGCCGGCCTCGTGCGCGTGCCCAAGGCATGGGGCGAGGACGGCGGTCCGCGGATGGTGAAGGCCGCGTTCCTCGAGCTGCCGTATCCCGAAGCCGGCGTCGTCGACGAGGAAACGCTGACCGAGCAGAGCACTCGTTCTCGCCAGCTCGCTTCCCGAGCGGCCGCTCGTCGTCGGCGGCTGCTGCTGTGCGCACGTCGGCGCCGTCGAGGCGCTCGCCACGCGATCGGCCGGCTCGGCAGTCGTCTGGTTCGACGCGCACGGCGACCTCAACACCCCGGGATCGTCGCCGAGCGGAAACCCCTGGGGATGCCGCTGCGCATGCTCATCGACTCCGGACACGGTGGCCGCGGAGGACGTGGCTCTGGTGGGGGCCCGCAGCCTCGACCCGCCGGAGAGGAGACGTTCATCGCCGACGAGCGGCCTGCGCCTCGGCGAGAGGAAGGCATCGCGCAGGCACTAGACGGCGTGGACGCCGTCTACGTCGCGTTCGACTGCGACGTGCTCGAGCCCGACTGCGGCGTTCTCGATGTTCATGCCCGAGCCGGGAGGGATGACTCCCGAGGCGGCCGAGGCCGTCCTCGTCGAGCTGGCAACGGCACGCGCCCGTCGCCGGCGCTCAGCGAGGTCTGGCCGCGGATCCCCAGAACGTCGCCGGGCTCGCCCGCTTCTGTCGGCGCCGTCGGCCTGTAGACAGGCCTGCCTCTAAGATAGGCCGGTCATGGCCGAGCCGGATCGACGTCTCCATCGAGCATCGCGGGCCCGAGCCGGAGCCTGCCGGGAAGCACCCGAACACGTGCCCGAGCTGCGCACTCGCACTACCGGGACGACGAGCTCGACGAGCGCCCTGCGGTCTGCCCGCAGTGCGGCCACCACTTCCCGGTGCGCGCGCGCGAGCGGGTCGACCAGCTCGCCGACCGGGGCACGTTCGAGGAGGAGGACGAGCGATCTGCGCTCGGCCGACCCGCTCGAGTTCTTCGACCTCCGGCCGTACACCGAGCGGCTCGCCGAGGCCGAGATGGCGACGGGTCTCGGCGACGCGATCGATCGGCGGGCGCGGTCGATCGAGCGGCATGCCGCTGCGAGCTCGCGGTGATGGACTTCGCGCTTCATGGGCGGCTCGATGGGGAGCGTCAGTCGGCGAGAAGTTCGCGCGCGCGTGCGAGCGCGCCGCCGAGCACGGCGGTGCCGCTCGTCTCGCGTCACCGCCTCGGGCGGTGCGCGCATGCAGGAGGGGATCCTCGCGCTGATGCAGCTGCCGAAGACCGTCGCCGCGGTCGAGCGAGCTCCACGAGGCCGGCGGCGCGCTGATCTCCGTGATGGCGCACCCGACGACCGCCGGCGTGCTCGCGAGCTTCGCGAGCGCTCGGCGACGTGATCGTCGCCGAGCCGGGCGCGCTGATCGTCGTTCACCGGCCCGCGCGTCGTCGCAGCAGACGACGCGCGAGAAGCTGCCCGACGACTTCGGCCTCGCCGAGTCGAACCTCCGCTTCGGCCACGTCGACGCGATCGTCCCGCGGCCCGAGCTGCGGCCCGTACCTCGGCAGGCTGCTTCGCCTCTTCGGAGACGCAATGGCGACTGAGCAGAGCCGGGGAGCCGAGCAGCTGCAGCTGCGCGAGCGCCTCGCGCAAGCTCCGGCGACGCAGCTGCTCGCGCGGCGCGCGCGTCTCCGGCGAGCTCGAGCGGCTGCAGCGCCAGCTCGACCGGATCGCGGCGCGAGCCGACCGGACGAGGAGATCTGGCGCGCGGTCGAGCTCGCCCGCCACGAGGACCGGCCGTACACGCTCGACTACGTCGAGCGGATCCTGCGACGACTTCGTCGAGCTGCACGGCGACCGCGGCCGCGCGGACGACGCACGCGCTCGTCGCCGGCATCGGCACGCTTCGACGGCGCGGACGATCGCGCTCGTCGGGCACCAGAAGGGCCGCGACATCCAGGAGCGCACGCAGCCGGAACTTCGGCATGGCGCTACCCGGAGGGCTACCGGAAGGCGATGCGCGCGATGGAGCTCGCCGACCGGCACGGCTTCCCGCTGATCACGCTCGTCGACACGCCCGGCGCCTATCCGGGCGTCGCCGCCGAGCAGCACGGCCAGGGCGGCGCGATCGCCCGCTCGCAGGCTCGTGATGGCGCGGCTCGGCGTCCCGACCGTCGCCTGCGTGATCGGCGAGGGCGGCTCGGGCGGGGCGGTCGCGATCGCGCGTCGCCGACCGCGTGCTGATGCAGGAGAACGCGATCTACTCGGTCATCTCGCCCGAGGGCTGCGCCGCGATCCTCTGGCGCGACGCGGGCGAGGCGCAAGGCGGCCGCGGCGTTCAAGCCTGACGCGCGCGCACTGCCTCGAGCTCGGCGTGATCGACGCGATCGTGCCCGAGCCGCCGGGCGGGCGCACGAGCGACCGACGACGGCTGCCGCGGCTGCTCGGCGCGATCGCTCAGGTGATGCGCTGGACGAGGTCGCGGAGAGGCGATGCCTGGCGCACGAAGCGCGCGCGAGCGGCGCGAGAAATTCCGCAGGATGGGCGTCTTCGCTGGAGTGAGCGGTTTCAGGCTGTTTCCACCAGCATCCACAGGGTTTTCCCCGTCCCGAGCCAGACCTGTAACTCCAGGCCTCGAGGCCGCGTATTGCACCAAGCGAGCATCGAACCCTGGTCGGCAGAGAAGTCGCTAATGAGCCGCTCGCGTCACGCGTGCTACCTGCGCCAAGTGCGGATAACGTTCGACCATGTCGAGCCTCGCGAGTACTACCGCAAGCGCGACCCGAAGCAGACCCCCGAGCCGTTCGGCGGGCCGGCAAAAGCGCGGAAGCGCCGATCTTCGTCGTCCAGCGCCACGACGCGCGCCGGCTCCACTACGACTTCCGGCTCGAGCGAGACGGCGCGCTCGCGTCGCTGGGCGGTGCCGAAGGGCGTGCCGCTCGAGCCGGGCGCAGCGCACCTCGCCGTCCACGTCGAGGATCACCCGCTCGAGTACGCGCCGTTCGAGGGCGAGATCCCGAAGGGCGAGTACGGCGCCGGCACGGTCGAGATCTGGGACACGCGGCACGCTACGAGCTCGTCGAGGAGAAGCGCGACGGCGGCCTGACCGTCCGGCTGCACGGCAAGCGGCTCGACGGGACGTGGACGCTCGTCCCGGCGCAAGCTCGACGGCGACAGGAAGAACTGGCTGCTGATCCGCGAAGCGAGACGACGACGCGTCGCCGACGCGTCGCGGAGCGCACGTACGCGCCGATGCTCGCGACGCTCGCGGAGTCGGTGCCGCACGCCGGCGACTGGCTGTACGAGGTGAAGTGGGACGGCTACCGCGCGCTGCGCTACGTGCGGGCGGCGACGGCGAGCTCGGCCGCCGGAACGGCAACGACCTCACGGTCCGCGCTTCCCGCAGCGTCGCGTGCAGCTCGCCGCAGGCCGTCAAGTCGCTCGACTGCGTCGCTCGACGGCGAGGTGTGCGCGCTCGACGACCAGGGGCGCCCGAGCTTCTCGGCGATGCAGCAGGCGAAGCCGGGACGCCGCTCGTCTACTACGTCTTCGACCTGCTCGAGCTCGACGGCGAGCCGCTCGTCGACCTGCCGCTCGTCGAGCGGCAGAGCGCGGCTCGAGCGAGCTGCTCGACCGCCGCAACACGGACGGTCCAGCTCTCCGAGACCTTCGACGACGGCGAGGCGCTGCTCGAGGCGGCGACGGCGCAGGAGCTCGAGGGGATCGTCGGCCAAGCGGGCCGACTCGCGCTACGAGCCGGGCCGCGCGCACGCGCGACTGGCTCAAGATCAAGACGCACGGTCGCCAGGAGTTCGTCGATCGCCGGCTACACGCAGGGCAGGGACGGCGCGTCGGCGACCTCGGCTCGCTCGTCCTCGGCCGTCAGCGGCGGCACGGGCTCGCAGCTACGTCGGCAACTGTCGGCACCGGGCTTCGACGAGGCGGAGATCGACGAGCTGCTCGCGAAGCTGCAGGACCGCTCGCGCGGCACGAGTCGCCGTTCCGAGTCGTGCCGAAGATGCCGCAGCGTGCGCAAGCGACGACGTCGTCTGGGTCGAGCCGAAGCTCGTCTGCGAGGTCGAGTTCGCCGAGTGGACGCACGACGGCCGGCTGCGCGCGCCCGTCGTACAAGGGCCTGCGCGAGGACAAGGCGGCCGAGGAGGTGCGTCGCGAGCAGCCGATCGAGACCGAGATCCGGCAGCGGCAAGCGCGTGCTGCAAGCTCTCGAACCTCGACAAGCTCTTCTGGCCCGGACGAGGGGCATCACGAAGGGCGACCTGCTCGCGCTACTACCGCGATGTCGCGCCGGTGCTCGTCCCGCACCTGACGGACCGGCCGTTCACGATGAAGCGCTATCCCGACGGGCTGCGAGCGGCAAGTTCTTCTTCCAGAAGGACGCGCCGAAGCACATGCCGAGTGGATCCGACGCGCCGGCGTTCGTGGCTCGACGTCGCGCGAGTCGCGCGCAGAAGCGGATGATCGACGTCCCGCTCGTGAACGACGAGCTCGCGCTGCTCTGGATGGCGAACATGGGCTGCATCGACATGAACGCCTGGTACTCGCGGGTCGACAAGCCGGAGCGGCCGGACTTCGTCCTCTTCGACCTCGACCCGTCGCCGGACGTCGGCTTCCCGGAGGACGGTCCAGGTCGCGCTGCTCATCAAGGAGGTGCTCGACGCGCTCGGGCTCGAGTGGCTTCCCGAAGACGAGCGGCTCGGACGGGATGCACGTGCTCGTCCCGATCCAGCGCCGCTACACGTACGCCGACACCCGCGAGTTCGCGGACATCGTGGCGAAGACGCTCGAGCGCACGCATCGCGGCTCGTGACGACGTCAGTGGGCGAAGTCGAAGCGACGGGGCGTCTCGATCGACGCGAACCAGAACGGAGAGGGGAAGACGATCGCGCTTCCGTCTACTCTGTGCGGCCGCGCGACGGCGGCGCCGGTCTCGACGCTCCTCGCTGGGACGAGGTGAACGAGCGACCTCGACCCTCGACTTCACAGATGGACGACGTCCTGGCCGGATCGAGAAGCGACGGCGACCTCTTCGAGTCGGTCCTGCCTGCGGAAGCAGCTCGATCGGGAAGGCGCTCGACAAGCTGCGCTAGCCGCGCTGAGGAAGGCGAAGCGCGAGCCGACCTCCTCGAAGCCGACGCGGTTGTCGGGAGAGCTTCTTTGGCCAGTCGTCCCCGTCGGCGACCAGGAAGATGAACTCGTGGTTGCCTGCGACGGCTTCCTGCGACCGCGCGCGTAACTAACGCCTTCTGGCTGCCCGCGGCCCCGGGCTAGGCCGGGGAGCGTCGCGACGTCTTCGCCGGTCCCTGCCGTCCGAACAGACTGGGCCGAGCTCACGACCTCGCCGTCCTCGACGATGCCGAAGGTCCGCGCGTTCGCCGCCTTCACCTGAAGAACGTCGGCCGCGTTCATCCGAGACGGTCTTCTCGTCGGCGTCCGGCTGCCATTCGCGCGATGATCGTCGCGCAGCCGCCTCAGCCTCGGACCGACCTCCTCCACGCGGGCCGTGTCGGCCGCTCCCCCGCCGCGGTAGACCATGAAGAGGAAGTGGTCCGGCTTCCAGCCGAGCCTGCGCGAACCCGTCCTCGAGGGCCGTGGCGCCCGGCGGAAGGATGACGCTGTCGGTGAGCCGAACCCGGCCTGGATCGGCTTCGGCGGCGATCTCGTCGGCGGTCGCGCTCGCCGGGCCGATCGGCTCGCAGCACGTTCAGGGACCAGATCGTCGAGAACGTGTCGTTGAAGAGCGCGCCGGTCCGACGCGGGTTCCGACACCGCTCCACGCACGGTCCCGAATCGCTCTTCGAAAGCGGCCGCCCGCTCGAGGTGCACTCATCGCCGAGCCGCTGCGGATGGCCGAGCATGCCAGAGCTCGGCGATGTCGCGGCGGAAGAAGAGCGCGACGGTCCAGTCGGTGACGACACGCGAGCTTCCGCGATGAGCAGTGGGCAGCTGGTAGAGGTGGTACGTCCGCGTGATGAACCAGCCGAGGAAGCCGCGGAAGCGGAGGCCGAGGACGTCGGCGATCCCCTTGTGGCGGCCGAGCGTCGCCACCTGGCCGAGCATCCGGTAGCGGTAGGGCTGCGGGTCGCCGCGCGAGGTTCTTCGCGAGCCGGCGCGCCTGGCGCGAGCGCGTGCTGGCAGGTCGGCGGGTCGAACTCGCCGGGCGTGCGCCGCGTTCGGGACGCTGCGCGCAGTCGCCGAGCGCCCAGACGTGCTCGCTGGCCCTCGACGCGCAGCGTCTGGTCGACCTCGACGCGGCCGCGCTCGTCGAGCGGCAGGCCGAACTCGCGCGAGCACTGGGGTTCGCCTGACGCCGGCCGTCCAGACGAGCGTGTTCGTCGGGATCCGCTCGCCGTCCGAGAGCGTCGCGCGCGTCGGCGTCCGACGGACTCGAGCGTCGTCGCCGACGCGGATGTCGACGCCGCGCTTCGCGAGCTGGCTGCGCCGCGTACTCGCCGAGCCGCGTCGGGATCTCGGGGAGGATCTTCGGCGCGGCGTCGACGAGCACCCAGCGCTGCGGTCGCTTGCGCGGAGCCGCGGGTAGTAGCGCAGCGCGTCGCGGACGAGGTCGGCGAGCTCGGCGAGCGCCTCGACGCCTGCGTAGCCGGCGCCGACGAAGACGAACGTGAGGTGCCGCTGGCGACCTGCGGCTCGGTCGGCCGCGTCGCGCCGCCTCGAGCTGGCGCAGGACGTGGTTGCGCGAGGTGGATCGCGTCGGCGAGGTCATCTTGAAGCCGAGCGCGTGCTCGGCGAGCCCGGGATCGGCAGCGTGCGGGAGATCGGCGCCGAGCGCGACGACGAGGCTCGCGATAGCGGATCACGAGACGTTGCGCCGCCTCGGTCTCGCACCGTGACCGTGCGCTGAGTCGCTCGCTCGTCGCGCGCGCCGAGGACGAGCTCGGCGTGCGGGCACATCATCCGGAGCGGGACGACCACGTGGCGCGGCTCGAGGGTCCCGAGGCGGCTTCCGGCAGCATCGGCGTGTAGAGCATGAAGTTCTCGCGGCTGACGATCGTCGCGCCCGCGCCTGCCGAGCAGCCGGCGACGTACGCGCCCGCGAACCCGCCGCCGAGGACGAGCGTGCCGCCCGTGCGCGTGGCGGTGCTGCACTATGGCCGCCCTTCAGCATGCGCCGGAGCAGGCGTAAGGGCGCCTGCCTTGTCGAGGCAGCTCGTTCAGGTTGCCGCACTTCGGGCGACTGCACGCACGACGGGCAGCCGCGCTCGCACGGGCAGCCGTCGAGCGAGCCGCGCGCGTGTCGCCGACCCAGCCCTCGAACGCGTCGAAGCCGCGGCGCGGTGATGCCGACGCCGCCCGGGTGGCCGTCGTAGATGAAGACCGTCGGCGCGTCCGGTCTGGAAGTGGAGGTTGGTCGAGAGGCCGCCGATGTCCCAGCGGTCGCACATCGCCCAGAGCGGCAGCAGCGCGATCATCGAGTGCTCGGCGGCGTGCAGCGTGCCGAGCAGGCGTCGGCATCTCCTCCAGCCCGTCGAGCATGCTCAGGCCTCGGGCAGGTACCAGATCGCCTCGGTCTCGAAACGTCGTCTCGGGCAGGTCGAGCGTCGACGAGTCTCGAGCGTCGCCTGGTCGCGGATCGACTTCTTCTGGTAGCCGACCACCTGCTCGGTGACGCGTGACGCGGCCGAACGAGAGCCTCGCAGTCCCCAGCGCGCGTCTCGACGCGCAGCGGCTCCTCGATCGCGCGTCATCGTCTCCTTCTTCGCCTGCGTGTAGTAGTCGCCGCGTGAACGGCTCGACGAGCGCCGTGCGCGTCTCGTGGTCGAGCACGCGGACGTGGTAGGCCTCGCCCAGGTGCAGGTAGACCGCGCCCTCGTGGACGGTCGAGTACGCGCGCTCGCGCTCGACCAGGCCGAGCACCGTGCCGCTCGGCCTCGACGACGGCGAAGGACGTCCGGTACTCGTCGAGCGGAGCGGAGAAGCGCGCCGCCGGGTAGTCGCGGCCGGCCCAGACGTAGCCGGCCTTCGTCTTGCTTCAGCTCGCGGTCAGCGAGCGCCGCGCGCTCGAGCGCCTCGTCGCCGAGAGTCTCCGCGGTCGGCGTCGTCGAGCGGCGCCTCGAACGCCGCCGACGACGGACGTGGCCGTCGAGCACGCGCGGGTTCGCGTGGTCGAGGATCGCCGCCTCGACCCGCCGGCCGAGCAGCGTCTCCGGCTCGCGCATGAAGTACTGGTCGAGCGCGTCCTCGCTCGCGACGAGGACGGCGGGCCCGTGCCCGCGCCGCCCGGCGCGTCCCCACTGCTGCCGCAGGCTCGCGACGGTGCCCGGGAAGCCGACCGAGATCGCGCAGTCGAGCAGCCCGATGTCGATCCCGAGCTCGAGCGCGTCCGTCGCCGAGACGCCGAGCAGCTCGCCCTCGACGAGCCGACGCTCGATGTCGCGCCGCTGCGCCGGCGTGTAGCCCGGCCCGGTAGGGCGAGAGCGCGTCGCGGTCGTCGGCCCGAGCGCGCTCGGCCGTGAACCGGTGGATCAGCTCCGCCGCCTTGCGGCTCTTCGCGAAGCAGAGCGTCCGCAGGCCGCGCGCGACGAGGTCGGCCATCAGCCGCGACGCTTCGCCGAGCGCGCTGCGCGCGCAGGCCGAGCTCCTCGTCGAGGAGCGGCGGGTTCCAGAGCGCGATCGTCCGCTCGGCGCGCGGCGCCGCGTCGTCGCTCGATCGACCGTCGCCGTCGACGCCGAGCAGCTGACGCCGGCGAGCTCGCCCGGGTTCGCGATCGTCGCCGAGGCGAGCAGGAACTGCGGCTCGGCGCCGTAGACGCGCGCCAGCCGGCGCAGCCGCCGGAGGACGTTGCGCGACGTGCGAGCCGAAGACGCCGCGGTAGACGTGCGCCTCGTCGACGACGACGTAGGCGGAGGTTCGCAGGCACGTCGCCCCAGCGGTCGTGGTGCGGGAGGACGCCGACGTGGAGCATGTCCGGGTTCGTGAGGATGACGTTCGCCCACTTGCGGATCTGCCAGCGCCGCTCGGTCTCGGTGTCGCCGTCGTAGATCGCCGGGCGCAGCGCGCGGGACGCTTGAAGGCCGGCGAGCGCAGCGGAGCCTGATCCTGCGCGAGCGCCTTCGTCGGATAGAGGTAGAGCGCGCGGTGCTTCGGCTCGCGCGCGAGCGCGTCGAGCACTGGCAGGTTGAAGGCGAGCGTCTTGCCGCTCGCGGTGCCGGTGGCGACGACGAGGTGCTCGCCCCGCTCGGCCGCGTGGAAGGCGTCCGCCTGGTGGCGGTAGAGGCCGTCGAGGCCGAGGCCTGCGAGCGAGTCGAGGACGCGCGGATGCAGCCCGTCCGGAATGGGGACGACATCGGCCCGCCGGGCCGGGATCTCGGTGCGGTACGCGAGCTCTTCGCCCTCAGGAGCTCGTCCCAGGTCACGATCGCCACAGGGGCGATGCTAGCCTCATCGCCCGTGGTACCCAGGTGCCTCACGATTGCGGGCTCGGACTCCGGCGGCGGCGCGGGGCATCCAGGCCGACCTGAAGGCGTTCGCCGCGCTCGGCTGCCACGGCATGAGTGCGATCGTGGCGCTGACGGCGCAGTCGACGACGCGAGGTGCGCTCGGTGCACGAGGCTCCGCCTGGAGTTCATCCGCGACGAGCTCGAGGTCGTGTTCGACGACATCGGCGTGGACGCGGCGAAGACGGGGATGCTGTTCTCCCAGCGGATCATCGAGATCGTGGCGAGGCTTCCTCACCGACCACCCGGTGCCGCTGGTCGTCGATCCCGTGATGGTCGCTGCCTCCGGCGCGAGGCTTCTCCAGGACGACGCGGTCGAGGCGCTCGTGCGGCAGGCTGCTGCCGCTCGCCACCGTGGTGACGCCGAACCTGCACGAGGCCTGTGCGCTCGCCGGCGTCCGGTATTCCGACGATGCGAACCGCGAGGAGCTCGCCGGAACGATCCACGCGCTCGGAGCCTCGGCCGTGATCGTGACAGGCGGGCACGGACCGAGGCGGTGGACTGGCTTCTACGACTGGCGAGCAGCACGTTCCGATTTCGGTCGAGCGTCACGACTCGGACGCGACCCACGGCGCCGGTTGCACCCACTCCGCGAGCCTCACGGCCCTTCTCGCCCGCGGCGAGCGCTCGAGGATGCCGCGCGCGGTGCCGCCCGAGCATCGCCTCAGAGGCCGTGCGGCGCCGGGTCAGCCGGGATCGGGGCCGGCTCGAGTCCCGTCGACGTGCTGAACCTTGAAGCTGTCCGCAGCCGGTGAGCTCGCGCTCCTGCGGGAGCTCGAGCGGCGCGGCTCGTCGGGCCAGGACGCGGAGGAGGCGATCCTCGACGGAGGACGCGTGCAACCGTGGACGTGCTCGCCGAGGGGATCCATTTCCGCCTCGACTGGACGTCCTTCCGCGACCTCGGCTACAAGGCCGCGGCGGTCAACCTGAGCGACCTCGCGGCGATGGGAGCCGAGGCGGAGGGATTGCTCGGTCGGCTTGGCGCGCCCGCGGGATGCCGAGGTCGAGCAGGTGGTCGAGCTCTACGAGGGTCTGAACGAGGCGGGCGTGCCGGTCCTCGGGGGAGACACGACGCGCGCTCCGTCCTGGTTCCTCTCCGTGACCGCCTTTGGCACGAGCGAGCGCGTGCCGGGCCGTGCCGGCGCTCGCCCCGGCGACGTGCTCGTCGTCACAGGCCCATTGGGCGGCTCGGCCGCCGGCCGCCACGTCCTCGAGCACGGCCTCCAGGGTTTCGACCGAGCTTGCGGAGGCGCATCGCCGGCCCCCGCTTCGACTCGAGGAGGGTAGGGCGCTGGCCCGCGTCGCGCATCGCGCTGGTCGACCTGAGCGACGGGATCGGCTCGGACGCGGCGCGGATGGCCGAGCCGATCGGGCTGCAAGGTCGTCCTCGATCTCGAGGCGATTCCACACGCACCGCGGATCGACGAAGTCGCCGACCTCGCTTTCTGGGCGCTCGGCGAGGACTACGAGCTTTTGGCTGCGCTCGCCTCCGGAGGATGCCGACGCGAGCGGTTTCCACCCGTCGTCGGCCGCATCGAGGAAGGCTCAGGCGTCGAGCCCGACTTGCCCGGCTGGGACTCGTTCCGGGTCTAGGCAGCTTTGCCGAGCCAGCGTTCCCAGGCCGACTCGTAGTGGCTCTTGGAGCGCGCACCGATCACGATCTCTTGCGGCTCCCCGCGCTCGAAGAGGATGACCGTGGGGATCGAGAGCAGCGTTGTAGCGGGACTGCGTCTGCAGGTTCTCGTCCACGTTCATCTTCAGGAACTTGACGCGTTCGCTGTGCGCTGCTCGGCGAGGTCGTCGATGATCGGGCTGACGACCCCTGCACGGCCCGCACCAGGGAGCCCAGAAATCGACCACCACGGGTTGCTCGGAGTCGAGGACCTCCGCCTGGAAGTCTGAGTCGTTGACGTCGCCCACCATGATCCCACTATAGCCGTGACTACAGACGATCCCGGGCGGCGCGCGCGGGAGCTCGGGCACCTTCCATACGGCCTCGAGGACGATGCCGCGCGTCATCTTCGACCCGCCGGAGCGGCGCTCTGCGAAGACGATCGGAACCTCGACGACCTCGGCGCCGGCCCGGAGGGCGCGGTAGGTCGTCTCGACCTGGAAGGCGTAGCCCTTCGTCCGGAATCCGAGCGAGCGGCAGCGCTTCGGCGACCTCGCGGCGCCAGCACTTGAACCCGCCCGTCAGGATCGCGGACCCCGACGCCGAGGATCGTCCGGGCGTAAAAGAGCCGAAGCGGCTGATCGCCTGCCTTCCCTTGCCCCAGTTCTGGTGCCGCCGCCCTCGACGTAGCGGGAGCCGGCGAGAGGCCGGCGCTCTCGGCCGCCTGAGAAGCCGAGGCACGTCGGCGGGGTCTGCGAGAAGTCGGCGTCCATCTGGACAATCCGGTCGGCGCCGTGCTCGAGCGCCCACCGGAAGCCTGCGACGTGGCGTGTGCCGACCGAGCCCCTCCTGCGACCTCGGTGCAGGACGGACACGAACGGAAGCTCGCCGCTCAGCCGGTCGGCAAGCCGTCTGCCGGTGCCGTCCGGAGAGGAGTCGTCGATCACGAGCAAGCGCGGCTCGGCGTCTACGCCCGCGAGCACCGCGCCGAGCCGGCGGACGACTGGCTCGAGGTTCGCGCGCGCTCGTTGTAGGTCGGCAGACAGATGACCAGGCGCACCGCGTATCATCGCCCGCGTGGCCCAGACGCTGCCGTCCAACGCCCAGCTCGCCGAGCAGTTCGGAGCCCTGGCCGACCTGCTCGAGCTCGACGGCGCCGACGCCTTCTCGTCTGAGCGCTTACCGCCGCGCCGCGACGCGCATCCGCGAGTCGGCCGTTCCGGGTCGCGCAGCTCGCGCTCGACAAGAAGGCGCGACCCGGCTTTCCGGGGATCGGCGCGACGATCGAGGGGAAGATCGTCGAGTACACGGAGACGGGCGACCTGGCCGCGCTCGCCAAGCTTCGCGACAAGCTCCCACTGGGCTAGTCGAGGTCAGTCGCACGTGCCCGGCCTCGGGCCGAAGACCGCGCGGAAGCTGTGGGTGGAGCTGGGCGTACCAGTCAGCAGAGGACCCTCCGGGCAGCCGCCGAGCAGGGGCGGCTCGCAGAAGTCCAGGGCCTTGGGCCGAAGACCCAGGAGAAAGTGCTCGCCTCGCTCGCCAAGCCGAGAAAGGCGATCGAGCAGAAGACTCTTCTCGGGCGCGTCCTGCCCGCCGTGGACGAGGCGGTCGAGGAACTGCGTTCGCATCCGGCTGCCAGTGCGGCGTCCGAGGCCGGCAGCGTTCGGCGGCGCTGCGAGACCGTGCGCGACCTCGACATCATCGCCACCGCCGACGATCCGGCCGCGTTGACCGCCCACTTCGTCGCGCAGCCCTGGGTCGCCGAGGTCGTCGCGCACGGAGGGACGAAGGCGACCGTGCTCACACGACGGGCTTCGCTTCGACCTGCGCGTCGTCCCGCCGGAGAGCTACGGGAACCTCTTGCAGCACTTCACGCGGCTCGAAGGCGCACAACGTCGCGATGCGGGAGGAGGCGGTGACGACGCGGTCTTTCCATCTCCGAGTACGGCGTCAAGAACACCGAGACGGACGAGGTCTTCACGGCCGCGACGGAGGAGGAGCTCTACGGGTTCCTCGGCTACAGCTGGATCCCGCCCGAGCTCCGCGAGAACCGCGGCGAGCTCCACGCGGCCCGCGAGGGCACGCTGCCGGAGCTCGTCGAGCTCGGACGACCATCCGCGGCGACCTGCACTCGCACACGACCTGGTCGGACGGCCGCGCATCCCTCGACGAAATGGCCTCGACGGCCGCAAAGGGCTCCGGCGCACCTACCTGGCGGTCTGCGACCACGCGCGCCGCCTCCGCGACGGCCGGCTCGAGCAGCAGGCCGAGGAGATCGAGGAGGCTGGGCGGCGGGACGACGGGTCTGCAGATCCTGCGCGGGATCGAGGTCGACATCCGCGCGGACGGCTCCCTCGACATGCCCGATGACGTGCTCGCCGGCCTCGACTGGGTGATGGCCTCCGGTCCACTCCGGCTTCGACGCAAGCGGGAGGAGCTCACACGGCGGATCGAGGCGGCGATGGAGAACCCGCACGTGGACTGCATCGGCCATCCCACCGGAAGGAAGATCAACCGCCGCGACCCCTACGACGTCGACTTCGAGGCGCTGCTCGAGAAGGCGCTCGAGACGGGGACGTTCCTCGAGATCAACTGCCAGCCCGACCGGCTCGACCTGACGACAACCATGCGCGCGCGGCCGCGGAGGCCGGCGTCGAGCTCGTCATCTCGACTGACGCGCACCGCACGCACGAGCTCGCGAACATGCGGCTCGGCGTCGCGCAGGCGCGGCGCGCCTGGATCGGCCCCGATCAGATCGTGAACACGCGGCCCTGGCGGGACGTCAAGAAGCTGATGAAGAAGCAGTGAGCGACTTTCGCGGCGACGGCGAAGCGGCGCTCGACTGGGTCGCCGGCTACCTCGACGCGCGTTGGCGAGCTGCCGGTTGCGTCGCTCGGTTTCCCCGGGTGATGTCCGGGCGCGAGCTTCCGCCCTCGCCTCCCGAACGAGGCGAGCCGTTCGAGGCGGTCCTGCGCGACCTCGACGCGGCCATCCTGCCCGGGATCACCCACTGGAACCATCCACGTTTCTTCGGCTACTTCGCCAACACGGGCTCGGAGCCGGGGATCCTCGCCGAGCTCGTCGATCGCCGGCGCTGAACGTGAACGCGATGCTCTGGACGCACCTCGCCCGCGGCGACCGAGGTCGAGGAGCTCGCATTGGACTGGCTGGCGCAGCTGCTCGGCCTGCCGGAAGGCCTGCACGGCCACATCGAGGACACCGCCTCGACCGCGACGATCGCTGCCCTCGCCGCCGCCCGGCGAGCTCCGCCCGGGCGGTCACGTGCTCACCTCCGAGCACGCGAACTTCTCCGTCGAGAAGGCCGCGCGGCTCCTCGGGCTCGAGTGCCGCTCGTCCCTGTGGACGGCGAGTACCGGATGCGCAGTCGACGCGCTCGCCGAGCAGATCGACGGCGCCGCTGCCGTCGTTGCCGACGGCGCGGCACCACGTCGACGACCTCGGTCGATCCGGTGCGCGAGATCGCCGGCGCTCTGCGAGGACGCGGGCGCCTGGCTCCACCTCGACGCGGCCTACGCGGGCTCGGCCGCGGTGTGCGACGAGTTCCGCTGGACGCTCGACGGCGCCGAGCTCGCCGACTCCATCGTCGATCAACCCGCACAAGTGGCTCTTCACGCCGATGGACTGCTCGTGCTTCTGGACGCGCCGGCCGGACGCGGTCTTCCGCGGCCTTCAGCGTCGAGCCCCGAGTACATGCCGGAGCGCGAGGGAACGGTCGACCGACCTGAAGGATTACGGGCCGGCGCTCGGCCGCCGCTTCCGCGGGCTCAAGCTCTGGGCGGTGCTTCGCTGCTACGGCCGGGAAGGGCTCCAGGCGCTCATCCGGGAGCACGTCCGCCTCGCGCAGCTCTTCGCGTCGTGGGTCGAGGAGGAGCCGGGCTGGGAGGTCGCGGCGCCGCATGCCCTTCTCGTCGTTTGCTTCCGGCGCGAGGGCTCGGACGAGGAGAACGCTGCGCATCCTCGAGCGCGTGAACCGAAGCGGCGAGGCATTCCTCAGCCAGACGCGTCTCGACGGCCGCTCTCGTCCTCCGGCTCGCGATCGGCAACGCGCGGACGACCGAGGACGACGTGCGCGCGAGCCTGGGCTGCGTTGCAGGAAGCTGCGGCCTAGATCGAGCCGGTGAAGGTGTCGCAGGCGGCAGGCTTGCCGGTCTCGTAGCCGCGCGAGAACCAGCGGCGGCGCTGCTCCGACGAGCCGTGCGTCCAGGTCTCGGGGTTCACCTGGCCCTGGGTCTGCTCCTGGATCCGGTCGTCGCCGATCGCCGCTGCGGCATCGAGGCCCGTCGTTGATGTCCGGCCTGGGTGAGGCCGACGATCAGGCCGGTCTCGACGGCGTGCGCCGCCCAGACGCCCGCGTAGCAGTCGGCCTGCAGCTCCGAGCGGACGCCGGCGCTCTCCGGCCCCTGCGGAGTCGCTCCCGGATCCGGTCGAGCACGCCGAGCTGATCCTGGACGTGGTGGCCGTACTCGTGGGCGAGCACGTAGGCCTCCACGAACGGCGTGTCCTTCGCGCCGAACTGTGACAGACGTCGTCGAAGAAGCCGAGGTCGATGTAGACGAGCTTGTCGCGCCGGGCAGTAGAACGGGCCGACCTGGGAGTCTCGCGTAGTCCGCAGCCCGTGTCCACCTGGTCGGTGAAGAAGACGGTGTCGGCGTGCTGGTACTGCTGGTTGCTCCGCTGTGAAGACGCCGTCCCAGAACTTCTGCACGCTGTTCACGACGGCGACGATGCGGCAATCCTCGCGCGCTGGTTCGCATCCTGCGCCCGTCTTGCACTCCTCGCGAGACCTCCGAGGGGGTCGAGTCCTCGCCCACGCGCTGGTTGTCGAGCGGGCCGAGCTGCCCGCGGAGCCCTCCGCCGCCTCCGGAGAGCGCGGACACGAGCAGGTAGATGACGAGGATGGCGATGCCGATCCCGCCGCCGCCGACCGCGAGCCCGCCCGGCGCCGCCGACTCGGCGCCCGCGAACATCCGTTACCTGGCCCGGATCGAGCCGGGCGCCTTCGTGCGAAACCGCACGAGCGAGTATTACCGGGCGCCTTTCGGCGCCAAACGCCTAGAGCGTCGCCAGGAGCAGCGCCGAGCGCCTCCGGGCTGGCAGCACCGTCGAGGTCGCGCGGCGGCCGAGCTCGCCGGGTCCCTCGTCCGACTCGACCGCGATGCGGACGGCGTGGTCGAGGCCGGCGCCGCCGAGGCCCGAAACGCGTCAGGTCGGTCGTGTCGTCCCCGCGTAGAGCCCGCGGCGGGCCGGCACCAGAGGCGAGAAGCGCCCGGACGGCGGTTCCCTTGTCGGCGGCGACGGACGGCCGGACCTCGAGCACCTTCCGGCCCCAGCGGGGATCGAGTCCCTCCTGCGCGGGCGCGCTCGGCGACCTGCTCGAGCTCGGCGCGCGCCGCATCCTCGTCCTCGGCCCTGCGGTAGTGGTAGGAGAGCGAAAGCCCCTTGTCCTCGACCGGGAGCGCGACGGAGTCCCTGAAAGCTCGCGATCTGCTGCGGCGAGCTCGGCCGGCCCGCTCGTCCAGCTCGAGGCCGTGGTTGCCCACGTAGCGGATCCCGTTCAGGCCGACGAGCGCAGCCGCCTCCTCGCCAGGGCGGCCGCTGATGCAGGCGACGAGCAGGTAGGAGCGGGCGAGGCGCGCGAGCTCGACGCGGGTCTCGGCCGGGACGCGGGCGAGCCCGGGCCGCGGCGCGATCGGCGCAAGCGTGCCGTCGACGTCGAAGAGGAGCGCCGTCTCCTCGGGCGCCTCGCGGAGCGGGGCCAGCGAGATCCACCGCACTAGGATACGAGCGTGAGCAGCGACCCGCCCGGTCGTCGCGTTGCCCGCGATCGGGCTCGGCGGCAGGGTTCTTCAGCGCCCTCTTCGGTGTCGGCGGCGGGATCATCGTCGTGCCGCTCCTCGTCCTCCTTCTCGGCTACTCGACGCGCTGGGCGACCGGCACGTCGCTCGCCGCGATCGGGCTGACCGCGCTCTTCGGGATGGCTCGCATACGGCGCGCTCGGCGAGGTCAGCTGGGCCGGATGCCGCGCTCGTCGGCTTCCCGCGCGATGGTCGGGCACCTTCTCGGCACCTGCGCGCGCCAGCAGCGCGTGTCCGACGCCGCGTCCTCACGCTGCTCTTCAGCGCTCCTGCTCGTCGCCGTCGCCGTGCGGCTCTTCATCGGAATGACGATCGTCTGCTGCCCTGCTCCTCGGGTTTACCGCCGGAGTCCTCGTCGGGATGTTCGGGGTCGGCGGGCGGAATCTCTGTTCGTCCCCGCGCTCTCCGCTCGTCGTCGGGCTCTCGCACCTGTCCGCGCGAGGCGACCTCCTCGCGCGCGATCATTCCCGTGGTGGTCGGTGGGCGCCTGGCAGCAAGAACCGCCACGGCAACGTGCGCTGGCGGCCTGGCACTCGTCATCGGCCTCACCTCAGCGGGCGGCGTTGCGTGGGAGGTTGGCGCTCGCGACCTGCGCCTCAGCGAAGGCGCTCTCGCAGGCGTCTTCGCCTGCCTGCTCGCTGGTCGTCGCGGCCGGCTCGCCTGGTCGGCGCGCCAGTCGCTACTAAACTTCTGAGCATGGCCGAGGAAGAGTTCTGGCTCCCCTCGTCGACGAGCTCCATCGGCGAGTCTCGTCGCCCGCCTGCAGGCGGAGGATCCGCAGATCGCCGCGCTGGTCGATCTCGCCGCGCCGGCAGCTCGCCTTTCGCACGCTTCGCCTACGTGCGCGCCGGCATCCTGCTCGGCTCGCTGCTCGTCGACCACGACGTCGACGAACGAGGAGCTCCGCGCACCTGGATCGACGAGCTCCTCGCCGACCCGGCGCACCGCGCAGGCGGTCGAGGAAGAGATCCGCGCCGTCGCGCGCGACGTCGCCGCCGGACCCCAAGCTCGCCGACGACCAACCCGCTCGGGCCCGACGAGGCCGCGACGCGAGCGCTTCCGCGCCTTCGCCCGCGGGTTAGACGCCGACCTAGCCGTGCTCGTGCCCAGGCGAGTCCGGCCTTCTGCTTGAGGTCGCTCGACGACGGCCGCGTCGCGGAGCGGTCGTCGTGTCGCCTCGAGCTCGTGCCCCTCGGCGATGTCCTTCAGCAGGCGGCGCATGATCTTCCCGGAGCGGGTCTTCGGCAGGTCGTCGCCGAAGAGCACTGCGGCGGGCCGGGCGATCTTGCCGATCTTCGCCGCGACGAACTGCCGCAGCTCCTCGGCGAGGCTCGTCGGACGGCTCGTAGCCGCTCCTTGAGGAGAACGAAGCAGACGATCGACTGGCCGCGGTCGGGGTCGGAGGCGCCGCATCGTGGCCGCTTCGGCGTGACGGCCTCGTGCTCGACGAGCGTCGACTCGATCTCGGTCGTCGAGAGCCGGTGGCCGGCGACGTTGATGACGTCGTCGATCCGGCCCATGAGCCAGTAAGTAGCCGTCGTCGTCCTGCTTCGCGCCGTCGCCCGGTGAAGTACGTCTCCGGGCCGTACTTGGAGAAGTAGTTCGGAGACGTAGCGCTCGTCGTCTTCCCCAGAGCGTCGCGGAACATGCCCGGCCACGGGTGCTCGACGGTCAGGAAGCCGCCCTGGCCCTCGCGGACCGGGTCGCCCTGCTCGTCGAGGATCGACGCGGCTTGATCCCCGGGAACGGCACCGTCGCCGAGCCGGGCTTGAGCGTGGTCAGCGCCGGGCAGCGGCGTGATGAGGATGCCGCCGGTCTCGGTCTGCCACCAGCGTGTCGACGATCGGGCAGCGCTCCGCCGCCGATGTACCTTCGCGGTACCAGACCCAGGCCTCGGGGTTGATCGGCTCGCCGACCGTGCCGAGGAGGCGCAGCGACGAAGGTCGTGCCGCGCCGGGTAGCTCGGCGCCCATCTTCATGAACGAGCGGATCAGCGGTCGGCGCGCGTGTAGTAGGATCGTTGACCTTGTAGCGCTCGACGATCTCCCAGCAGCGGTCCCAGTCGGGGTAGTCGGGCGTCGCCCTCGTACATGCACGCCGGTCGCGCCGTTCGCGAGCGGCCCGTAGACGATGTAGCTGTGGCCGGTGACCCAGCCGACGTCGGCCGCGCACCAGCAGACGTGTCGTCGGCTGGATGTCGAAGATCCACTTGTGGGTGACGGCGACGTGCCGAGCAGGTAGCCGGCGGTCGTGTGCTGGACGCCCTTCGGCTTCGCGGTCGTCCCGCGACGTGTGGAGGAGGATAGAGCGTGTCCTCGGCGTCCATCGCGCTCGGGCGCGGCACTCGTCGGACTCGGCGGTCGACGATGTCGTGCCACCAGAGGTCGCGTCCGTCGCTCCACGGCACCTCGTCGCCGGTGCGGCGGACGACGACGAGCGCGCTCGACTGCGCGGCGCCGCGTCGGCGGCCGCATCCGCGTTCGCTTCAGACGGCACCTTGCCGCCCCTGCGCCAGCCCTCGTCCTGCGGTGATCGAGCGACCTTGGCGCCGGCAGTCGTCGATGCCGCTCGCCGAGCGACTCGGCCGAGAAGCCGCCGAAGACGACGACGTGCGGCGCGCCGATGCGCGCGCAGGCGAGCATCGCGATCGGCAGCTCCGGGACCATCGCCCATGTAGATCGCCGACGCGGTCGCCCTTCTCGACGCCGAGCTCCTGCAGGCGCGTTGGCGAGCCTGCGAGACCTCGCGCAGCAGGTCGGCGTACGTGAGCGTCGGCGCTCTCGCCGTCGGCTCGCCGACCCAGTGGTAGGCGACCTTGTCGCCGCGACCGGCCTCGACGTGGCCGGTCGAGGCAGTTCCAGGCGACGTTCAGCTCGCCGTCGGCGAACCAGGTGCAGTGCGGCGGATCCCAGTCCGAGCCCCTTGGTCGGCTCCTTGAACCAGCCGATGAACTCGTCCGGCCGAGATCGCGCCAGAACGCCTTCCGGGTCCTCGTCGGCCCGCCGGTAGACGGAGTCGTCTGTCGACGATCGCCTGAGCGGCAGAATCCTCCGGAGGCGGGAAGGTGCGCTGCTCGTCGAGCAGGGCCTCGATGGCGGCTTTGCGTGCTCTCGGTCTCCATGGCCGCAGAAGTATGACCGATAGCAATCGAGCCGCGCACAGCGCTAACCTCTCAGTCGTGCGCTTGCGGGCCGTCCTCTCCTCCTTGTCTGCGCTCGTCTCCGCCGGTCTCCTCGGGAGCGGTGGTGCCCTCGCCACGCTTCCTCCGCGAGCGCCTTCGGCGTCGGGTCGTCGTGCCGGGCAAGGCGCCGGCCTCCGCAGGGTGCGATCTCGTCGCCGCCGCAGTCGGCCGCGTCCCTCGTCAGCTGGTCGTACGGAGACGGCGCCGTGCGCCACCGGCGCGATCACGCGGCGGGACGAACGCGACGGTCGACGACGACCGCGCCGTCGGGCGCGCGACTCGTCCGGTGTCAGCTCGGTGTCGCTCTTCGGCGGCGAGGTGACCGCCGACGCGCTGACCTCCAAGTCCGTTGCCCGCGCTTCGTCGTCAAGCGCGGGCGGAGAGCTCGCGCGGCTCGTCGGTCACGAACCTCGTCGTCCTCGGCGCGAGTGTGACGCGCGGCGCCGAACGCGCGGTGTCGCGCTCGGCGACTGGGGCTATGCGGTCGTCCTCGAGCAGGCCGTGACCGATCAGAACACGAGCCAGCGCCGCGGTCATCGCGGCTTCGTCGTCGGCCTCCACGTGCACCTGACCGCGGCGCACGGCGGCCTGCCCGCCGGGCAGCGAGATCTTCGTCGGCTACGCCGAGGCGGCTGCGACGGCGCCGGAAGGCGCTTCCGCCCGCCGAGCTCCGCCTCTACGAGCCCGCCGCCAGCTCGACCATCACCACGATCCCGTGCCCCGCCGCCGGCGCGCTCTCGCCTTACGACGCCTCCGCCCGTGCAGAGCTCGCCGCCGGGCGTGCGGCCGCACCTGACGCGCGGCGGCTACGTCTTCCCGTCTACGGCCCGGCTTCGTTCTCAGACGACTTCCGAGCCGGCCGCGCCGACACCGGCTGGCACCACGGGAACGACATCTTCGCGCTCTGGGTGCGCCCGTTCTCGCAGTCACCGACGGGACACTCTTCCTCGTCGGGCTGGAACACGATCGGCGGCAACCGCTTCTGGCTCCGCGACCTACAGGGGAACGAGTTCTACTACGCTCACCTTTCCGCGTTCTCGCCGACTCGCCGAAGACGGAGCGCAGGTGAAGGCAGGCGACGTGATCGGCTTCGTCGGCGCGACAGGCGACGCCGCCGGAACGCCGACGCCTCGCAGCTTCGAGATCCACCCCGCCGCGCTCCTCTCGCATGGGCTACGACGGGGTCATCGACCCGTACCCGTACCTGCTCGCGTGGCAGCGCCTCGACGACGCGAGCTTCGACGCGACGGGCTGGCGCCGCCCGGGCGACGAAGGCTCCGCCGCCCGCCGCAGTCCTCCTGCAGGCGGAGGACATCTCCTCCTATTTCGGCCCTCGACCCACGGGGTTCGAGGGCGGTGCTCACGGCGAGCCGCTCTTCCGGAGAGGGGCCCGCCGGGGCCGAAGATCGTCTACGCGCTGCCGGGTTCAGCGAGAGTGACCGCGCGGTCCAGGCCGGCAGCTCTAGCTGCCCGTGCCCGCCGTTACCCTCGGATGGGTAGGGAGTCGAACGGCTGCTCGGGACCGAAGAGCTTGTCCTTGAGCCAGCGGCGCGTGTCGGGCCGGTGGCCGGGTTGAAGAGGACCGCCGAGCGCGATGCCCGGCCATGAGCAGCGTGACGTTGCGGCCGGTGTGGGACTGCGTTGCCCTGCGCCCGCTCGCCTCGCCTTGCGGAGCTCCTCGACGGCCCCGCTTGAGCTCGTTCTGGATGTCCTTGTCGCGCGCGACCTTGAACGCCATGCCGGTCGTCGCCGCGGTCGCCGAGCAGGTCGTCGTAGATCGTCCGCGGAGCCGGAGTCGTATGCCTTCTTGACGTGGTCGTGCAGCTCCTCGTCGCTGGGCAAGTCGCTCGACGCGTAGGGCCGTGCGGTGTCGACCGCGTCGCCATCATGTCCACTTTTGCCTTCGCCATCATAGTCGGTCCTTCGTCTCTCAGCGTCGTCCTTGAGACACTACCTACCCGCGTGCGCCGAGGAAAACTCGAGCACGTCGGCACTCGGGGAACGCTGCCTCCATCACGTCGTCGACGTGGTCGGCGAGGACGAACGTCGATCTCGTTTGCGCACGTCGCGCGGCAGACTCGTCCAGGTCGGCCTCGTTCTCCTTCGGGAGGATCACCGTGCGTGATGCCGGCGCGCTGCGCGGCGAGCACCTTGTCGCTGCAACGCCCGCCGATCGGCAGCACCTGGCCGGTGAGCGTGATCTCGCCGGTCATCGCGACCGTCCTCCGAGACAGGCCGTTCATCGCGAGCGAGGCGAGCGCGGTCGCCATCGCGATGCCCGCGGAGGCGGCCGTCCTTCGGCACCGCGCCTCGCGGGCACGTGGATGTGCACGTCGTGCTCGCGCGAACCAGTCGTCCCTCGAGCCCGAGATCTGCGTTGCAGTGCCCGCGCACCCAGGAGAGCGCCGCCTGCGCGGACTCCCGCATGACGTCTCCGAGCTGGCCCGGTGACGATGCAGGCGGCCCTTCGCCCGGGTACGGCGGTCGCCTCGATGAAGAGGACGTCGCCGCCGACCGGCGGTGACCGCGAGCCCGTGCGCGACGCCCGGGCTGACGTGCGCTTGCGCATCTCGTCAGTGGAAGCGGCGCGCCCGAGGCCTAGCGCACGCACGCGGCGCTCGTCCGACCGCGGCGGTCTTCCGTTTCCCGTAGGCGATCTCGGCGGCGGCCTTGCGGCAGACGGCGGCGATCTCGCGCTCGAGGTTGCGGACGCCGGCCTCGCGCGTGTACTCGCGCGATGATCGTGCCGGAGCGCCTTGTCCGTGAACTTGACGTGCTCGCGGCGTCGAGGCCGTGCGCCTCGAGCTGCTTCGGGACGAGGTAGCGCTTGGCGATCCCGAGCTTCTCCTCCTCGGTGTAGCCGGAGAGCTGGATCATCGTCCATCCGGTCGCAGGAGCGGCCGCGGGATCGTCTCGAGCTGGTTCGCGGTGCAGATGAAGAGCACCTTCGAGAGGTCGAACGGCAGGTCGAGGTAGTGGTCGCGGAAGGTCGAGTTCTGCTCGGGGTCGAGCACCTCGAGCATCGCGCTCGCCGGGATCGCCGCGCCAGTCGGCGCCCATCTTGTCGATCTCGTCGATCATGAAGACCGGGTTCTTCGAGCCGGCGTCGCGGAGCGCGCGGATGATCGTGCCCGGCAGCGCGCCGATGTAGGTGCGCCGGTGGCCGCGGATCTCGGCCTCGTCGCGCACGCCGCCGACCGAGATGCGGACGAACTTGCGCCCGAGCGCGCGCGGCGATCGACTGGCCGAGCGAGGTCTTGCCGACGCCCGGCGGGCCGACGAAGCAGAGGATCGGGCCCGCGACGTCGCTGCTTCGAGCTTCGCGACGGCGAGGTGCTCGATGATCCGGTCCTTGACCTTCTCGAGGTCGTAGTGGTCCTCGTCGAGGACTGCGCGCGCGTGCTCGAGGTCGAGGTTGTCCTCGGTCGACTTCGTCCACGGCAGCGAGAGGATCCACTCGAGGTAGGTGCGGATGACGCCGTACTCGGCGGCCGCGGGCGGCAGCTGCTCGAGGCCGGTCGAGCTCGCGCTCGGCCTGCGCGGTCGGCCTCCTCCGGGAGGTGCGCCTCCTCGATCTGGCTCGCGCAGCTCCGTCGATCTCGGCCTGCTGCTCGTCGCCCTCGCCGAGCTCCTCCTGGATCGCCTTCAGCTGCTGGCGGAGGAAGTACTCGCGCTGCGCCGTGCTCCATCTCCGACTGCACCTGGGACTGGATCTTGCGGCCGAGCTCGAGCACCTCGAGCTCGCGGTTCAGGATGACGGTGAGCTTGCGCAGCACGCGCCTCGATGTCGGCCGTCCTCGAGCAGCTCCTGCTTCTCGGCGGTCTTGAGGCGCATCGTCGTCGCGATCAGGTTCGCGAGCGTGCTCGGGTCCTCGGCGTTCGCGGCTGCGAGCTGGAGCTCGTCGGGCAGGTAGGGGACGAGGCCGATGATGCGGCTGAAGAGCGCCTCGACGTTGCGCGTCGAGCGCCTCGACCTCCGTCTCCGGCCCCTCGACGTCCGGGAGGTCGCTGAACTCGCCGACGAGGTACGGCTCGGTCTGGACGACGCGCTCGAGGCGCACGCGCCGCACGCCCTGGACGAGGATCCGCAGCGTCCCGTCGGGGACGCGGATCATCTTGTGAATGAGCGCCAGCGGTCCCGACCGAATAGATGTCCTCCGCGCTCTGCGCCTCTTCCTCGGCGGGTCCGAGTCGCGATCAGAACGATGGTGCTGTCGTTCGCGACCGCTTCGTCGACGAGCTGGATCGAGCGCTCCTGCCCGACCGCGAGGGGCGTCATCGGAGTCGGGGAAGACGACGGTCTCCTTGAGCGGCAGGATCGGGAGGACCTCGGCGACGGCGTCCTCGCTCGGGGCTGCACGGTTTCTTCGACCGCGCTCATGCTTCCTCCGTCGACTGGATGGTCACGCTGGACCTGCCGCCGGTCGCCTTGCGCGCGAGCGGCAGGTGGATCGAAGAGCAGGCCGTTCTCGTAGGTCGCGCTCGCCGCCTCGGAGTCGACCGCCTCGTTCAGCTGCACGCGGTCGCTCGAAGAATGCCGTAGTCGATCTCGATGTGCTGGTAGGCGCGGTGCTCGTCGGCGGCGCGAGCGGCGCCCGCGCACGATGAGGACGCCGTCCACGACTGCGGCGTCGACCTCGTCCGGAGTCGATGCCCGCGCGAGCTCCACGACGACGGTGATCGCCGGCGGGTCGTCGGTGCGATAGACGTCGAGCGCAGGGCCGAAAGCCGGCCCGGCGCGCAACGAGTCGCGGGCACCTGGCAAAGGTCGGCGAAGAGCTCTTCCATCTCGGTCTTCATTCGGTCGATGTCCCTGCGTGCGGTCATGAGACAATCGTACCGATGCCGCCGCACCCTCAAATCCGCCGGCACTGGTGCCGCGGTTCCCTCGCGTATCATCTGGGTCGCCGGGCGTCCGCAATCGTCGGAAGAGGTGAAGGAGCGGAAAGCGGGCTCGCCGCTCGAGTTGACGCGTGCCATGCCCTGCTAACTTAGTGGGCGCTAACGAGCGGGAGGAGCGCTAGCCGTGGAGCGCTGGACGCGAGCGATGATCCGCTATCGGTGGTGGGTCGTCGGCGATCTGGGCGGTCGTCTTCCTCGCTGAGCGATGTACGCCACGTCCGGCCTCAGCGACCTCCTGACGAATCGCTTCACGCTTCCCGGACCGACACCGCCCGCGCGGAGAAGATCCTTCACGACCACTTCGGCCAGGAAGACGGTCGGCTCGTTCACGGTCGTCGTCAAGGCGACAGCCGGACTCGGCTGAGCAGCTCTGCCCGTGCGTCCGCGAGCGTGCGCGCGTCGGCGGCGAAGGAGCTTCCGACCGGCCAGCTCGCCAGCGTCGCAGGCCGTGTCCGACTCGGTGGTCAGCGCGACCATCGTCTCGAACCTCGAGCCGGCCGACGCGAAGGGCCACACCGACGACATGCGCGCCGCCGCCGGCGAGATCCCCGGCGCGACGGCTCTACGTCTCCGGCCAGGCCGCGCATCGAGCACGACCTCGACCCGGTCTTCGCGCACGACCTCAAGGTCGGCGAGCTCTTCATCGCCATCCCGATCGCCGCGCTCATTCTCGCCTTCGTCTTCGGGACGCTCGCCGTTCCTGCTGCCGCTCATCTTCGCGGCGGCCGCGATCCCGACGACGCTCGCGGATCATCTGGATCTTCGCGCACGTGATGGAGCTGACGACCTACCTGCAGAACCTCGTCATGCTCATCGGGCTCGGCATCGCGATCGACTACTCGCTTCTGATCGTCTACCGCTACCGCGAGGAGCTCCGGTCAGCGGAAATCGAAGGAGGACGCCGATCGTCCGCACGATGGAGACCGCGGGGCGCGCGGTCGTCTTCAGCGGCTCGGCGGTCGGGATCGGGCTCGCGCTCATGCTCTTCATGCCGCTTCCGTTCATGCGCGGCTTCGGGATCGGGGGCTGCGTCATCCCGCTCGTCTCCGTCGTCTGCGCGCTGACAGCTCCTGCCGGTGCTCGTCTACTTCTCCGTCAACGGGCTCGACCGGGTCGGCATCGTGCCGAAGCGTCGTCCTCGAGCGCAGGAACTCGAATTCAACTTCTGGTTGCGTCTCTCGCGTGGGGTCATGCGCCAACCGGTCGCGGTGGCAGCCAGCGACGACGGCGTTTCCTTCTTCTCACTCGCCACTGCCGGTCCTCCTGGCTCGAGGTCGGGCCGGGCTCGAACAAGGGCATCCTGCAGAACCTCGAAGGCGTCAAGGGCCTGAACGTGATCTCGGAGCGCCGTCGGCGAGGGCGCCCTCGCCCCGACCGCGATCGTCGGGGGACACCGGCCAGCGCGAGGCGGCGTCGACCTCGACCGGCGGTGTCGCGCCGCGATCGGCGAGCTCGAGCAGGGTCTCCGCGCCGATCCGAGGTGGCGGCGGGCGATTCGGAGAGGCCAGTACGTGACGAGCGGCCGCTAAGCAATACGTAACTGAACGAAGTGA